>Ga0257114_1000223_pt1 | contig 43737 bp, 53 predicted proteins | sample SI112_10mmetaG_FD_190149 | JGI IMG/M metagenome (GOLD analysis project Ga0257114, IMG submission 190149) | Marine microbial communities from Saanich Inlet, British Columbia, Canada - SI112_10m | ecosystem: Environmental > Aquatic > Marine > Inlet | place: Canada: British Columbia | collected...
AATATTATTTAATATGAATGATAGAAATAAAATAATTTATATGCTTATTTTACTGATAAATATAACTCCATATTTATATGTATTTTATAATTTTAAGAAAATTAATTTTAATATAGATGGTATAATTGGCTTCTACCCTATTTTTGGATTCTTAGCATGTATCAGCTTAATTATTATTGCAAAAATTCTGGCTGTTGTGCTAAAGAAAGGAGATACTTATTATGATTAGTAGTCTTATCAGTCATCCAGCCTTTCCATTAGCTATAGGTTCTTTATTTATTTTTATCTTTAAAGAGAAAGCGAATCTAATATCAATCGGATCTATTTTAATATCATTATTTGTACTTTTATTTATTACAGATAATATAGATTATGTATATAAGAGTGGTCTTGCTTCTCTTAATTATTTTTCATATTCAAAACTTGCATATCTTTTCTGTTTGGTTTTTCTAATCATGGGATTAATTGGTAAATTATTTTCAATTTATAGAGATAGTTATAAAGAAAAAGCAATGGTATTAATCTATATATCCTCAGCTATCTTTGTACTATTTTCTGGTGACTTTTTAACACTCTATATCTTCTGGGAAATTATGGCTATTGCATCTACTATGGTTATTTGGTCATCTAATTCAGATAAATCTCTATCTGCAGGCAATAGATATCTTCTAATGCATCTCTTGGGAGGCCTAATTTTATTACTTGGAATTATAGGGTTATATATAGATACAAATAATTTACAAATAAGATTATTAAATTTGGATACTTGGTATAACTGGATGATCCTCGTCGGATTTTTATTGAATGCAGGTGCTCCTCCATTTTCTCAATGGATACCAGATGCATATCCAGAAGGTAGTTACTCTTCAACAGTATTTCTTTCAGCTTACACAACAAAAACTTCTGTTTTTATACTAATCGTTACTTTTGCTGGAAGCCATATACTAATGTTAATTGGAATATATATGATTATGTATGGAATTATCTATGCATTGCTTGAAAATGATATCAGAAGAATACTTTCATACAGCATAGTAAATCAAGTTGGCTTTATGATTGTTGGGATTGGAATAGGAACAGAGCTTTCTCTTAATGGGACAGCAGCTCATGCTTTTTCACATATTATATATAAAGGCTTACTGCTAATGTCAGCAGGAAGTGTTATTTACATGATTAATAAATATAAATGCACAGATGTTGGTGGCTTATATAAAACAATGCCTTTAACAGCAATCTGTGGGATCATAGGTGCTTTAGCGATTTCAGCTTTTCCTTTAACATCCGGTTTTATTTCTAAATCAATGATAGTTGATGCGAGCATTCATGAAGGAATGCAGCTGGTATGGTTAATGCTGTTAGTAGGGTCAGCCGGCGTATTTCTTCATGCAGGTATAAAATTTCCATGGTTTGTATTTTTTCATAGAGATAAAAAAATTATTACAACAGATCCTCCAATATATATGAAATATGCAATGATTATAGCTTCAACAATATGCATTGTTATAGGAATCTGGCCACAATTGCTTTATGGTTTGCTGCCATATCCTGTAGATTTTATTCCTTATACCGGAAACCATGTAGTTTCCCAATTGCACTTGTTATTCTTTTCGGCATTAGCATTTTTCATCAGCTTAAAATATTTAGAAAGGACTCTGACTTTGACCTTGGACATTGATTGGTTATATAGAGGCAAAATTAAATATATTAAGTTATTAACGAAATATATTTTTAGTATGATAAATAAAACTGAAAATATTTTCTCTTTTACCAGCTTGAGGAATAAATTTACTACACTAGAGGATTATCTTTTAAGGCAGACGACAATATCAGCGATGCTAATTTTAATTTTAATTATTTTTTCAGTATCTCTTATAATGAATATTAGTTAGTTCCACCGATAGTAATATTGTCTATCAATAATGAACCTGTTCTAATTCTATTTCTTAAATCAATATCATCACCAAGAGCAACAATGTTTTGGAACATTTGAGACAGATTAGAGGCCACAGTTATTTCTGTTACTGGATACTGTATTTCACCATTCTCAACTAAATATCCAAAGGCTCCTCTAGAATAATCACCAGTTAAAGTATTAGCTCCACTCCCCATCATATCTGTTATATATATGCCATTCTTTAGTGTAGAAATAATATCCGAAACTAGCGGCTCACTTGAGTTCATAGTTATGTTAGTTAAAACACCATTTCCAGTGCAATCCATTTTAAGCTTTCTGGACGAATAAGTATCTAATAAATAAGTTTTCAAAATCCCATTATCAACAATATTCTTATTTTCTGTTAAAACACCCTCAGAGTCATATGGTCGAGTTGCAGGTCCATTAACTAACAATGGTTCTTCACATATATTTACAAAATCTGGGAATATTTTTTCGTTAACTTTATCTAATAGAAAACTCGATTTTTTATAAATAGCCGAGCCATTAATCGCTGATAAAAAATTACTAATGATAGACGCAGACATTTCAGGTGAAAATAGAACAGGGCAAACTTGAGTTTTCAAAGTTCTAGCTCCAAGTCTAGACAGAACTCTTTCGGCAGCTTTTTTACCTATACTAGAACCTTCTTCTAATTTTTTAAAGTCTCTAGAAGACGAATACCAATAATCTCTTTCCATTAACTTATTTTCTTCTGCTAAAGCAATGCAAGATAAAGAATAATCTGTCGAATCATATGCACCATACGCTCCATTAGTATTTAAAATCATATGCGAGTTTTTAGAAAATGAAAATGTTGACCCTTCAGAATTTGATATTCTTTTATCTACTTTAAAAGCCTCTGCTTCACAATCTTTTGTCATTTCTATTACGTTTTCAACTTCTAAGTCTTTTGGGTAATATATTCCCAAGTTGTCCCATTGTTTTTCTGTAAAATTAGATTCAGGGAGACCTTGGCAATCATCAGCTTGTGTGTTTTGAGAAATATTTTCAGCTTTTTCAATGGTTTTTATAATATTTTCTGAAGATAAGTTATTCGTTGAAGCATTTCCTTTTTTAAAATTATTATAGACAGTTATATTTAAGGCCATATCTTCATGGTATTCTATATTTTCTACTTCAGATGATCTAGATGTTACTGTATAACCATTTGATACGCTTAAATTAAACTCATGGCTATATTTTTTATTCAAATCTTTATAAATTCCTTCGAGTCTATCTTTATAGATAAGTATATTATTTCCATTAGAACTCATACCTGTGTTCCTCCAACAGTTATCTCATCTATTTTAAGAGTAGGCTGTCCTACTCCTACTGGAACACTTTGCCCGTCTTTTCCACATGTACCAACTCCATCATCTAATTTTAAATCATTTCCTACCATAGATACTTTTTTTAAAACCTCTGGTCCATTACCAATCAGAGTCATGCCTTTAATTGGTTTGGTAACTTTTCCATTTTCAATTAAATATGCTTCTGATGCTGTGAATACAAATTGTCCATTTGTTATGTCAACCTGGCCACCAGAAAAATTAACAGCATAAATTCCATCTTTAACAGATTCTATTATCTCATTTGGATTAAACTCACCAGGCAACATAAAAGTATTTGTCATTCTTGGCATAGGCAAGCATGCGTAACTTTCTCTTCTCCCATTTCCTGTGGGACTAACATTCATAAGTTTGGCATTGATTTTATCTTGCATATATCCTTTAAGGATTCCATTCTCAATCAGCGTATTACATTTTGTTTCACAACCTTCATCATCCACAGATAAAGACCCTCTTCTCTTTGAAATTGTGCCATCATCAACAATTGTGCATTGGCTAGAAGCAACTTGCTTTCCTATTAAGTCAGAAAAAGCTGAGGTTTTTTTTCTATTAAAATCACCTTCAAGTCCATGTCCAATAGCCTCATGTAGAAGCACTCCAGGCCATCCAGGTCCTAAAACAACTGTCATAGATCCTGCTTTTCCATCTTCGGCTTGAAGATTTACAGCTGCCTGTCTAATTGCTTCATCAGCAAATTCATAAGCAAATTTTGTATCAATTATTTCATCATAAGAATATCTGCCGCCGCCGCCAGAAGAACCACGTTCTCTTCGGTCACCTACTTTCAAGATAACCATTATACTAAATCTAACTAAAGGCCTGTCATCAAAAGCCTTAATACCATCCGTATTTAGAATTAAAATTGAATCATATGTCCCAGCTAAGCTCACAATCACTTGCTCCACTCTGTCATCTTTATCTCGTACATATTTATCAATGTCTTTTAAAAATTTAACTTTTATATCATCTGTCTTAAAATCTAAAGGCGAGACTGAGTTATATAGTTTTCTTATATTTTGAGAATTACCAAGTTGTATTGCTCTGCTTTGGCCACTCTTCACTATGCACTTAGATGTGTTAGCTGCAGAAATTAAATTTTCATAGTTAAAGTTATTACTATATGCAAAACCAGATTTATCTCCTGCCACAGATCTAATTCCAACTCCACTATCTATGTTTGATGAACCGCTTTTAACGATACCGTCTTCTAATTGCCAACCTTCAGAATTAGTATATTGAAAATATAAATCTGCAAAGTCTATGTTTTTAGGACATGCTGCCGAAAGTATATTTTCAAGTTTTTCATTTGTTAAGTCATAATTATCTAAGATAAGATTCTGTATATAATTCATTTATTACCCACTAAAGTTATATGTTTAAGTACAGGAAACTTCTCTCTTATTGAGGTTAACTGTTTATGGTTTATCTCAGATTCAATAAACCCACTACCAGACTCTATTTTCGACATTATTTGTCCCCAAGGATTTACTATCATACTATTACCATGAGTTTGTCTTCCACTAATATGATAACCATCTTGGCATGATGTAACCATGTAACAAAGATTTTCTATAGCTCTAGATTTAACCAATGGTTCCCAATGAACTTTGCCAGTTTGTTCGGTAAAGGCTGATGGCAGTACAATTATTTCAACATCTGAGGAATGTAATAATCTAAAAAGTTCTGGGAAGCGAAGATCATAACAAATTGCTAACCCAACAATCCCAACTGGCGTCTCTATGATCTTAAGATTCTTTCCATGTTCAAAAACTTCAGACTCATTATATGATTCATCAGAATTAGGTAATTGAACGTCAAATAAATGTATTTTATCATACCTGGCAACTATTTGACCTTTATCATCAAAAACAAGAGTAGATGATGTTACTTTATTGGGATTTTTGGTCTTAAGAGGAATAGTGCCAGCTATAATCCAAATTTTGTATTTTACAGCGCTCTCTGCGATAAATTCTTGGATTGGCCCAGATCCCTCAACTTCAGCATTTGTTACAAAGGACACATCATTCTCTGGCATGAAAGCAAAATTCTCTGGTAAAACAACCAATTTTGACTTCCCTTTAGAAATTTCTTCAAGATATTTAGATACTTCAAGAAGGTTAGCTTGAATATTTGGACCTGACGTTAATTGTATTGATGCTATGCTAGCCATATATTTCTCTTAGTTTGAATACTAAGAGTATATTAATTTTCGATAGGTTTAAATGGTTCTATTACTTTTATCTCGGGCTCATCCCATGAACCTTTAATAGAGTATTCCACAGCTGCCAATTGATTAGTATTAATATCCATTTCTTTAAGGACTTTATCATAAAATATTGACGCGAGAGCACCAATTGGTCCACCCAACAAAGTGCCTGAAATTAGGCTCATCGATGACAAATCAGGTATATAAATTAGTTGCTGATTATGAGACCTATTATAGATATCTGAAACTCCATTTATCCTCATTTCACCAAAAGTACCTTTAAGAAGCAAATCTTTAGTCTTTGCCTTAGCTTTAGAAAAGCTAAATTCACCAGTCATCGTATCAAATGATAGTCCGCTAGAAAAAAAGTCACTAAAATCTAATGATAACCTTTTCTTTAATGATGAAATACTAAATAATCCAAGCAACTGACCTATAGCTCTTGTTTGCTTTGTAACTTGAAGAAACTCACCATCTTTTAAATCGAGTTTAATTTTCCCATCAAAATCATTAAAAGAAAAATTCTCAGGTGATCCTTTCCACTGACCTATTAGTCTTGAGGATAAATTTCCTTCTTTAATAATTCCAGGATATCCTAAATATTTAAGAGAACTTCCAAAATTGTCACTTTGAAAATCTGCATCAAAAAAGGTAATTTTCTTATCAGATGATTTTATCCATTTCCCATTGCCTTTCATGCTCAAGTCATTATTTTTAAAATCAAACCTGTCTATCATCATGCCTTGATCAATAGGAGATGTTACAATTTTTACATTATTAAAATAATAATCGTTAATTTTTGCTTTTTTAATACTTAAATCTAAGAATGAATATGCTTCAGGATTTGAATCACCATTAAATTTATTTAAATTAAAATAGTTCAGACGAGCAGTTAACCTATTTTCATTAGTTATTAGATCAGGAAAATTTATTAAACCTTCTATGCTAGGAGAGTAAACTGATATAGAAAGAGAGGTTTTTTGTCTTGAAACTTTCATCTTATATACATCATAAGATATATTGATATATTTTTTAAAATTATTATTCAATATATATTTAATTTCTAAATTTTTAGATTCTGAAGAAATTTTATTCAATGGAGAAAGAATATTGAATTCCATGCCTTCCATATTACTATTTAATTTAAAATTTACTGTCTTGTCAAAGGGCTGATAAGTTAACTTGAAATCAATAGGCGCAGATCCTTTAAAAGATTCTATTAACTTATTATTAGAAAAACTCTTTATAAAATCAGATGTCAGAATACCTTTTGAATTGAAATTATATTTAATTTTATTGTTTATAATATCTGTATCTAATATCAAAGCATACTTATTATTATTTATATAATATTGAGTTTCATAAGATTGAATATATTTATCAAAAAAACTAACTCTAAGTTTTTGAGAATTGATTACAATGCCATGCTCTTTATCATGAATTGCTAAGTTAGAAAGATTTATAGCACCATAAGAATTTATTTTTTCTTTATTCTTTAAAAAACGATAATCAAGACTATATTTGGAACTGAGAGAAATATTTTTTGATTTTATTAATTCAGTATATTTAATCGGTGAAATATTCATTAAGCTATCTAAATCACCTTTGATATTGATCTTATATGCTGAGTTATCATCAGAGAAGGACCCATAAATATTAGCTAGATGAGAATCATCTAATTGCAATTCTTCAGAGCTCAAAGATATCTTGTTATTAGAAATCTTATAAAATATTAACCCATTTAATCTAGATAATTTAAATTTGTCATCACTATTAATGGAGACTTCAACTTCTTTCCCTTTAATTAATAACTTCCCAGATTTACTGCTACCCATTAAATTTCCAATAATTTTATTCATAGAAAAACTACTATTATTAATAAATTCTATTCCTTCAAAATCTATATCATACCTAAACCTCTTACTATCATCTAAGTCTAGAAGTATAAGATTACTCAAGTAACCATCGTGTATATTCTTAAGTATATTCTTGATAGTTTTCTTGGGAAAAACAGGTGCAAAATTAATTATATTTTTCATATCCTTTATATATAATTTATCTATAGCTATATTTTCTAAATTAAACTCATCAAAGGTTACATGAATATCATTATCTTTATAAATACTATCTTCTGTTGAGAAGTTTAAGTTACTAAACAACATGTGTCTTTTATTCTTTAACAACTGATATCCCAAGTCTGTATGTAAATTTTTTAGTGCTATCTTGTTTTTTGAAATTACATTGGATAATGAGATGTTTTTTATATCCAATGAACCCTGAAGATTAAGCAAAGAGTTATTTTTTATATCAGCCCAAAGAGTATAGTTGAGCTTAGAAGATAATATTTTTAATTTATTTGAAAAAAAAGATAATCCTTGGGGATTTATATTACGTCCTTGACTATAAAATTTACCATTAATCTTATAATTATCATCTAATGAAAATTTAGATGCGAAATGAATAACCTCATTATTATTTTTATGGTTGAAGGTTGTAAATAATTTAATATTATTATTCTCATAAAATAATACTAAGTTTATATTTTTTAAATTATATTCATTACTTTTTTTCTGAGACTTTATATTTATGCTGGAATCACTTATTCGAAACTTAATATCTCCTATATCCATAAATCCAGACTCTTTGCTTGCCTTTTTATTGTTTAATAAGTTATAACCTTTTAGAAATAATCCATCTTCACTATAAGTTAATGATATCTTGGATTCTACGAGGTTAAGGCCTGATATTTTAAATTCAAAATCTGATAGGGATTCTAGCGTATTAATATTAACAATGAGTTTATTCCCATCAAGATATAATTCTTCTTTATTAAGCTCATATAAAGATATTTTATTAAAAATTAGATTTGGATAAATTCCACTCCACCTTATATTAAGACTATCAAAATTGAATCTAAGTTGTGATTCAGACTGTATGTATTCAACAATCTTTTCTTTATATAAATGCGAAACAACATTTGTATTTTCGGTTATTAGAATAATGAGAAATAAAAATGTCAACAGTGATGATAGCAAATATGTAAAAAATTTTAATATTTTTGGCATAAAATTATATATATGTATAACTATCTGTCTCTATACTCTCATCCCATAGTTTTTCAAGAGAATAAAAATCACGAGTTTCTGGGTGCATCACATGTACTAAGAAATCTCCATAGTCTACAAGAATCCATTCTGATGAACTATAACCTTCTACACCTATTGGTTTCATTTTATTTTTTTTAAGCTTAGTTATCAAATTATCTGCAATTGATTTTACATGCCTAGTAGAGCGTCCTGATACAATAAACATTAGGTCTGTGACTGATGACTTACCCTTTACATCCATCAGGGCAATATTCTCTCCCTTATTATCTTCTAGGATGCCTATAATAGACTTTTTAAGTGTTTTCATAATTTAATAAATTTTATTTTTTAATAGCCATTCTTCTAATTGAGGTGGCATAAATTTTGATACTGTTTCCTTGTTTCTCAACTTACTCCTTACTTCTGTCGATGATATCTTAACTGAAGAAGTCTTTTCTAGATATATTTTACCATATGAACTACTATGAAATATAGCAGGATCTGTTGAAATAATTGACTTCAAACTACTTTCATTCGCTATAGATCTTTCCAAGGTGCCCATCATATCACCTATCTTCCTATAAGAAACAATGATATTACATAAACCTATAATGTCATCAAATCTTTCCCATTTAGTTATATTCGTCAGTAGGTCTAACCCAATTATTAAATACAAGTAATCATTTGGAAACTGTTTAAAAATTGATTCTACCGTATGAATCATATATGAAATACCTCCTCTTAATATTTCTCTATCATCTACTAAATATTTTTCATTTGACAGGGCAATATTTAGCATCTCAATTCGTTTAACTCCAGAAGCAATAATATTTTTATGTGAATTAGAAATATTGGTAGGTATAAAATGCACTAAATCTAGATTATGGGTTATGCATAATTCATCAATTGGGATAATATGACCATTATGAATAGGGTCAAAAGCTCCTCCATAAATTCCTACTCGTTTATGTTTGTTACTTTTAATTTCTTAACTTCCCCTGACTACTGACTATATATTTTAAATTTGTTAAACCTTCAAGTCCAACTGGACCTCTAACATGTAATTTATCAGTGCTTATTCCAATCTCTGCTCCTAATCCATACTCATAACCATCTGCGAATCTTGTTGATGTATTAATCATTACAGAGCTAGAATTCACTAGCCTTTTAAATTTCTCTATCACATCTTTATCTGATGCCACAATAGCATCTGTATGTAACGATCCATACTTACCAATATGTTTAATTGCATCATCAAGACTGTTGACTATCTTTATAGCTATAATAGGAGATAAATATTCTTCAAACCAATCATTAGTTTTTGCAAGAATAATATTTTTTCTAATTTTTTTAAGATTTTTACAACCGCGAATTTCTACACCTTTGTCACTATATTCATCGAGAATCTTAATGATGTATTTTTTTGAAAACTTTTTATGAATTAAAAGAGTTTCCATTGCATTGCAGACACCATATCTTTGCGTCTTTGAATTAAGACTAATCTTTACAGCTTTATTCACATCTGCAGTTTCATCTATATATACATGACAATTACCATCAAGATGTTTTATGGTTGGAATCTTAGAGCAAGAAACTATTTTCTCAATTAATCCTTTCCCCCCTCTAGGAATAATTACATCAATATACTCGTTCTTGGATAATAAATGCGTAACAGCACTCCGATCAGTAGTTCCAACTAACTGAACCATATGTTGATGAATACCATTATCTTTTAAAGCTTTAGTTATACATATCATTAATGCTTTATTACTATTTATAGATTCCGAACCACCTCTTAGAATCACACTATTCCCTGACTTAATGCAAAGACCAGCAGAATCAATAGTCACATTTGGTCTTGATTCATAAATCATTCCTATGACACCCAGAGGGACTCTCATCTGGCTCACTGTAATTCCATTACTTTGCCTAACACCCTTTGTGGTCTTATATAATGTATCTGGTATTTTAATAATTTGGTGCAAACCATCTTGCATCGATAAAATACGCTCTTTACTTAAGATTAATCTATCAATCATGCTATCTTTTAATTTCTTTTTACCAGCATTCCTTACATCTATAAGATTACTTTTAATAATATTATTAAAATTAATATCCAAATTATCAGACATAGACTTGAGAACAGAGTTTTTGATTTTAGAATCATATTTTCCTGAACAGCTAGATGCTGACAAAGATTGTTCGCATAACTTATCTATTTGTTTCTTTATATCCATTTAACCTATCTCTTTCTTTATATTATTAAGGGGCTCATTAAGTATAAAGGAGGCCACAAGGATTTCAAGTTTGTGCCAAACATTAAAGTTACCAAATCCTGTTTTAATCCTTCTGTCAATTACATAAGAAAATTCTATTAGGTCTAACAAATTATCGCTATTAGATTGACGTGACAAATTACTATATAAGATTTTTTTATGATTAGGAACATATGGTTGCGGTGACAAATTATTTAATAAATAATATATTTTCTTAATTTCACTATTTATTAAAAATAATATATATACCTCTGGTGACTTTACTGATTCTAAATAATTTAATATCTTTATAGCCTTAGCCACATTTAGTTCTAATATTGCATCAATTAAATCATACTCTGTAAACTTATATTCCTTTTGAAGATAATTAAAATAAACAGATATATCTGATATATTCAATAAGGACATTTTATATAATTCTTGTGAAATTGAAGATGTGTTTCCCTCATTCTTCTGTATTAACTTTTTAAAAAGTTCATCACTATAGGTAATATTATTTTTTTTGAACTTTTGTTTTACCCAGTTATTAAGGTGTATCCCCTTAAGTTCTGATATCTCTATAATGCATCCTTCTGAATTTAACATAGATAAAAATTTACCTCTTTTGAAAGCAGGGGTCTGCGGCCCTAATTTAATAATTAAATTTAAACCTTTGGGTGCCTTATTAATTAATAGATAATCAAGTAATTTTTTTGGGATAGTATTAGATACTACATTCAAAATAAGAGATTTTTTTTCTTCAAAAAGAGAATAACTTTCAAAGTCATCTCTTATTTCATAAATATCAAAGTCAGAATCAACCACTAAATGTTTTATAGAAGAGCCGCTTTTTTTAAAAAAAGACTCTAGTCTAGACTGAATATCATTCTGTAAATGATAAGGTTTTCCTAAAATCAAATAAATAGATGATTCTGGTATTTCTGGGCTATCAAAGAATTGTTTGTAACTAATTTTCATATGATAAATTCTATGGATTCTATACAATATATCATGGATGTAAAAAAAGCTCATAATGAAATTGGCTACATTGGCCTTGGTATAATGGGGAAACCCATGGTTAGAAACCTCATTACAGCAAAGCATAAGATTGTGTTTTATGCCAGAAAAGCTAATGTAATTAAAGAAATATCTTCTATAGGCGGCAGATATGCAGATAATATTCCTGAAATATCTAAATCATGTAAAATTATATTTTTAAACCTGCCTGACTCGAATGATGTTCATGAGGTAATCTTTAGTAAAACAGGTTTAGTTTCCAACTTATCCAAAGGATCTATAATAATTGATATGAGTACAATCTCACCCGAAGTTACAAAAAAAATGGCAAAAAAATTAGAAAAGAAAAGTTGCTATTTGATTGATGCCCCAGTATCGGGAGGTGAGATTGGCGCAATCAATGGAAACTTATCGATCATGGTTGGTGGCAAAAAAAATGTATTTAATAAAATTAAGCACCTCCTATCAGTATTAGGCAACAATATAACATATATAGGACATAGTGGATCAGGACAAGTTACGAAAGCATGCAATCAAATCCTCGTAGCGGGAACAATGGTATCGGTTAGTGAAATATTATTGCTAGCAAAAAAATTAAAATGTGATTTAAATTTAGTGAAAAAAGCTTTAATGGGAGGATTTGCAAATAGTAAAATTCTTGATTTACATGGCGAGAGAATGATAAACAATGATTATGAGCCTGGTTTTAAAGCAGGACTCCATTTAAAAGACTTGAATATTGCATTGAATTTATCAGATAAAGTTGGGTTAAACCTTAAGAGTGCAAAATATAGTCAGGAACTAATGAAAATTGCTAATCAGAACAATGACCAAGATAAAGACTCATCTATAATTAATAAAATTATCATTAAGAATAAGAAATAAAGTGTTTAATATTTAAACATGAAATTATATAATATCTCTATGAATATTAAATATTTGCTGAAAGATAAGAGTATAAATCCCACAAAACAGCGTTTAGAAATTGCTGAGCTTATTTTTGCTAAAGATCAACATTTTACCGCAGTCCAGCTCATAGAACAGGTTAGAGATAAGAAGTTACCTATATCACAAGCAACCATATATAATACACTGTGTCTTTTTGAATCAACTGGATTGTTAAAAACTATTGATTTACAAAATGACTGTAAATTTTATGATACAAATTTACACTCACATCATCATATATATAACACTAGCACTAATGTACTAACCGATATAAGTACTGAGAAGATAGAATTCTCAAAAATTCCAAGTATTCCAGCTCACTTAGAGCTAGAACAAACGGAAGTATTGATTAAAGTTAAAAATAAATAATACTTTACTCAAAATCATTTAATAATGCAGATTTTGTTTCACTACCTATCTTTATATCACTAGAATAACTATCATGCGTGGCACCAAAAACAATATTATCAGAAGATTTAAATTTCTCTATGCTATCACTATCAAGTTGAAACCTTAAAAAGTGGACAGCTGATGTTTTTTCATCTCTAGTTCTTTCGAGATCTTCATCTGAAACTGCAAATATTCTTTTAGAATTATCAATACATAAATAAATACTATTTTCTAAGTCATGTAATTTTTTTAACATAACTCTACGCTCTTCTATATCTGGATACATAATAAGCATTGTTGCTTTTAAATTATCTCCATCAGGTATCAATGACGTATAGGCTGAAATTTCCTCATTAATATCTGATTCTTTGGATATCTTCTCAATTCTCAACATCTCATGAACCTGATACTTTATCGTATCAAAATCTTCAAATAATAATAATATATTTTCCCCAATCATGATTGATCGATTTTTTTTATGAAGCAATAAGTCAGACTTAATCTGTTCTCTTCCTTTCTCATAATCCTCTAATGATAATAAATTTTTATTTGTTAACTCTTTCATTTTATAATCTCCTTATTGTAATCCGTAAGCCTTTCTCATTAATTCAATTGGATGGGTAGGTAATACCTTATTCCCCATTGCATTAACCACATGATGTGCTGCTAATGTACAATCACTAGTGAATTGAGTTGACTGTAATTTTGTATATTCTTTAACTATCGGCATCGCAATCTTTATTGCTATCTCATGAGTTTCTTTTTTTACACCATACGTCCCATCATGACCAGAACACCTTTCTAAAGCATCTATATTTGTATTAGGGACAAGCTCAAGTATCTTTTTAGTTACCTGCCCTATGTTTTGTACTCTCTGATGGCAGGCTACTTGATAAAAAACAGAACCCAAATCATTTTTAAAATCCCTCTTTAATGTGCCTTCATTATAAAGTTTTAATAAGTATTCAAATGGATCACATATCGCCTTAGATACTAATTGTACATCCCTGTTTTCTGGGAAAAGTAGTGGGAGTTCTTGTTTAAACATCAGAACGCATGAGGGAACTGGAGCGATGATTCTATAACCATCCTTAGCATATTTTTTAAATTTTAAAAGATTATGTTGCATCATTTTTTCTACAGTCTTAAGATCTCCTAATTCTAATTTAGGCATGCCACAACACTTATCATCTTTAATTAACTCCACATGAACATTGTTATGCTTTAATACTTTTACCAAGTCATCAATTACACTTGGTTCATTATAGTTATGATAACAAGTTGTAAATATTGCCACCTTATTATCCAAATTCATTTCATTTGAAATATTCTTATACTTAGATTTTGCAGTATAAGACGAAAACTTTGGGAGTTTAGCATTTCTATGAATGCGTAAAATCTTTTCTAAAATTATTCTAAATATTTTTATTTCATTAAAATAATTTATGATAGGAGCTATTATTTTACGAGACCCTAATTTCCCTAACATATCTGTAGAAGTTAGAATTTTATCTCTAATTGAAGTCTTTGACTTACTATGTTTAATAGCCTTCCCTCTTAACATTAAATGAGGGAAATCTATACCCCAGTCATGCGGAGGCACATATGGACATTTTGTCAGGTAACATAAATCACAAAGGTAACAATGATCTATAACCTTATCAAATTGATCATATGTAACACCATCAACTTCAAAAGTTTTAGATTCATCTATTAAGTCAAATAATGTTGGAAAAGAATTACACAGACTTACGCACCGTCTACATCCATGACAGTGATCAGAAACTCTTCGTAACTCTTTTTCAAATAGTTCTTCGTTTAGGTAATCTTGATTCTTCCAATCAATGCTAAATCTTGTTGGTTTTTGTAACCCACCTTCCATATTCATTCTCCGTGAAATATAAGTAAGTCCTGAAATGTCCCCTCAATAATATTAAGGGGACAAATATTATTTATGCCATTGCTTCCAATGCTTTGGTAAACCTATTTGCATGTGAACGCTCAGCTTTTGCTAGTGTCTCAAACCAGTCAGCTATCTCATCAAAACCTTCGTCTCGAGCAGCTTTAGCCATACCAGGATACATGTCAGTGTATTCATGAGTTTCTCCTGCAATTGCAGCTTTCAAATTCATTTCACTGCTCCCTATTGGTTCACCAGTAGCTGGATCACCACACTCTTTCTCCAAATACTCTAAATGACCATGTGCGTGTCCGGTCTCACCTTCAGCAGTAGACCTAAATACAGATGCCACATCATTTTGTCCTTCAACATCAGCTTTTGCTGCGAAGTAAAGATATCTTCTATTTGCTTGTGATTCACCAGCAAATGCATCTTTAAGATTTTGTTCTGTTTTTGAACCTTTTAAACCCATAATATTTCTCCTTATTATTTAATAAATAATCTAAAATAGTTATTAACCAAGATTAATAAATCTATTTAGAATCATTCTAAATTTTATAATAATAAGTGTCAATAGTAATATGTTAAACTAACAAACATAACAATGATTATCATTCTCAATTGCAAATTATGAAAATATCAAAAAGCCTTTTTAGACTATATAGAAATACTATATTCATGTTACCTGCTGAAACAGCTCATTCTATTAGCTTGGCATCTGCAGAATTTTTATATAAATCATGGCTCAAAAATATGTTTATCGCAGATAGAAAAAGCATGCCAAATAAATTAATGGGGTTAAGTTTTCCTAATAAGCTAGGCTTAGCGGCAGGCTTTGATAAAAATGGAGACTATCTCAACTTTGATAATAATATTGGCTTAGGTTTTATTGAATTAGGCACTGTTACACCAAAAGCTCAATATGGAAATAGTAAACCAAGAATTTTTAGGTCTATCAAAGATACTGCGATAATCAATCATCTTGGCTTTAATAATAAAGGAGTTCAGCACTTAAAAAATAATTTACAACTAATTGAACGGAATCAGCCTATAGGCATTAATATTGGGAAAAATAGTAGCACAACAATTGAATTAGCTCATGAAGATTATCAGTACTGTATGAAGGAAATATTTTCTTTGGCTGACTATATAACATTAAATATTTCTTCTCCAAACACATCTAGATTGAGAGAATTGCATTCTGATAATTATTTAGATACATTTCTTCATGAAATAAAAAAAACACATTCTGAGTTAACTAAAAAATATAAAAAAAGAGTCCCTTTAGTATTAAAAATTTCTCCAGATATTAAGGATAATGATTTAGAAATATTATGCAGAAAAATGCTAAATTATGAAATAGACGGTGTAATAGCTACTAATACAACTATAGATAAAAATCTTCTTACAGATAAAAGTTATCTTAATAATAAAGGAGGGGTTAGCGGCAAGCCTCTTTTTAAAAAATCAAATATCTTGATAAAGAATATAAAAAATTTGGTTAAAGATAATATTGTTATAGTCGGTGCTGGTGGTATTACATCAAAAGAATCAGCAGTTGAAAAATTAAGCTCAGGAGCTGACCTACTTCAGTTATATACTGGATTAGTATATTTTGGATTAGATTTAATTAAAGAAATTACCAGGGAAACTAAATAAATTATTTAGGAGTCCATTTTCCGAAAGAATCTTGTGCTGACTGAGGATTAGTTGATGCTTCGGGACCACTAGAACTTGTTCCAGCTTTGCGTTGCTCCTCATAAACATACTTAATGAAATCAATTAGTTGGCTTAAAATATCATTTTGGTCCTTTTCAGGTATTCCAGATGTAGCAACAATAGAACCTACTACTGCAGAAAGATACTGAGCTGCTAAAATAGGATCTTCATTTTCAGGCTCATAATCAACCAAAACCTTTTGAAGGCCTTTAATTAACTCTGGTTTTAAAACAATCTCTGCCATAATATTAGATAAGGGTATTTTTATTTGATTAAAGTATTACATAATTGAGGATGATCATGCAACCATTAAAACAATCATATGCGATTAAAACATTTGATGTAGGCCCGATGCAAAATCTAATTTATCTGATAACTGACCTAGAAACCCGTCAAACAGCGATTATAGACCCTGCCTGGGATATATCTAGTGTAAACAATTATATTAAGGACAATCAATTAGTTCTAAAAAAAATACTTTTAACCCATAGTCACCATGATCATATAAATTCTATTGACAAGATATTAGCTGTCCATGATATTGAGATATTCTTGAATTATAAAGAAAAAATTTTTTGGGGCAAAGAGTATGATAATTTTGTGGTAAATCATGGAGGTGACATAATTGAACTTGGGTCAACAAAAATCAAATCAATACATACTCCTGGTCATACTCCAGGTTCCACATGTTATTATGTTGGAGATAAATTAATAGCCGGAGATACTCTTTTTGTATTTGGATGTGGAAGATGCGATCTGCATGGAGGAAATCCTGAAGAAATGTTTGAGACTTTAAAAAATCTTAAATCATCACTAGATAAAAATACAATAATATTGCCTGGACATGATTACTCGGTTAAAAAAGAATCCACTATAGAAGAACAAATAACTGGGAATCCTTTTATGCATTTTCAAGATATAAATAAGTTTATAGAATATAGAATGCATACTCATGATAAAATTAGAGTCTCACCATATGATGCAATATGCAAAACCTAAGTTACTGGTTATTTATTGATGATATTAGCTTATTAAAAATCAATGTAGAAGCGGTAGACATCATACCTTTTTTAATATAATCCTCTCTATCGCTATTTCCCATTATATTATTTTCATCGAATGAATAATCTCTATATAAGATTATTTTATCTTCTACATCACTCTTCCCTGGCGCCTTCAACTGAAATTTAACGGTATATATCAACTCATACTCATTGACCCTGCCAGAAACATTAATTGATAACTGTCTTCGATCAAATTCTTCAGACAATATATGTATCCCATGAAGATTAGCATCTTTAGATCTTGATACTCCTATGTTAGAAGAAGCTAATGATGAATTAATAATATTAACTAATTCACTATAATAATTAGATATCACAGATACAGATTTAACGGAAGACGGAACATTTATAGCTCCGCGCATAGAGTAGCCACAAGAAGATAGTACGAGTAATATAGAAATAAGTATGATGTTGAATTTCATTTTTTACACAACATAATTAATTAGTTTATTCTTTATGTAGATGATTTTTTTAATATCGTTATCTTTTAAATAACCATGGATTTTCTCATCTAGGTTTACTATCGCATTAACTTCATCTTCATTTTGATCAGTTTCAATAGTAACCTTTCCTCTAAGTTTACCATTGATTTGGACTATAATCTCTTTTTTAGATTCTAGTAATGCACTATTATCAATTTTTGGCCAAGTCTCATTGACTAGAGGTGAATTTTTATCAAGATTATTCCATAACTCTTGACAAATATGAGGAGTAATTGGAGATAGCATTTTAATAATAGTCTCAATACCTTCCAACAATACTTGATTATCAGAATCTTTGTTTTGATTATATCTAATCATTTCATTTAATAATTCCATTGATGATGCGATTGCGGTATTAAAACTATTTCTTTCAAAAAGATCATATGTGAATTTTTTAATTGTTTTATGTATTTTAGTTCTCATATCTTTAGATTTTTGTAAATCAGGACTTTTTATATTTTCGCGATTAAATATTTTAAAACTTAAAGACCATAATCTTTTCAAAAACTTATGTGAACCTTCTATCCCTGAATCAGACCATTCTAAACTCTGTTCTGGAGGAGCAGAAAACATGATGAACAATCTAACCGTATCAGCGCCATATTTATCAATAATATCATCTGGGTCAATTGTATTACCCTTTGATTTAGACATTTTAACTCCATCTTGTAAGACCATTCCTTGCGATAATAGTGATAAAAAAGGTTCAGAGCTATCTACAATACCAATGTCCCTCATTAATTTATGAAAGAATCTCGCATATAATAAATGCAATATTGCATGTTCTATTCCACCTATATATTGATCAACTGGCAGCCACTGATTTTTTGATTGGTCCAATAAGCCATCTTTATAATCCGGGGATAAAAATCTCAGGTAGTACCATGACGATTCAAAAAAAGTATCAAAAGTATCTGTTTCCCTTATTGCATCTTTACCTGTATATGGGCACTTAATATATTTCCAAGTTGGATGATTTTCTAATGGATTGCCATCTTGTGAAAAATCAATATCATCAGGTAACGTAACAGGCAAATCATCTTCTGGTACAGGATAAACCGTTCCATCCTTATGATAGAATACAGGAATTGGACAGCCCCAATATCTTTGCCTAGAAATACCCCAGTCTCTCAATCTATAATTTACCTTTGGCGCACCTGAATCTATTTTTTCTAAATCTTTCAAGATATTTTTTTTGGCTAACTTTGAGTCAAGATCTGTATATTTCCCTGAATTAATTAAAGTTCCTTCGCCTACAAAAATATCATCATCAGAATCCATTCCACTCTCTTTAGAAAGTATGACTTGAGTTATAGGCAGATTATATTTTACTGCAAACTCATTATCTCTAACATCATGCCCTGGAACACACATCACACATCCAGTTCCATAATCAGATAAAATATAATTAGCTGCCCAGATAGGAACTATAGTTCCATCCAAAGGATTTATCGCAGTCAAACCAGTGTCAACACCTTCTTTCTCAATTGCGCTTATTGTCTCTTCTGACAATTTCAAACTTTTACACTTATCAATAAATTTTGCTAAGACAGGGTTATCTTTTTTCTGATTTTTTAATATAATATGGTCTGGTGATATTGCTAAAAAATTTACACCAAAAATTGTATCTACTCTAGTTGTATATACTTCTAAAATACTGTCACTATTTGCTATTTTAAATTTAACTAATGTTCCCTCAGACCTACCAATCCAGTTTTTTTGCATCATTTTTACAGAGGTTGGCCAGCCATTTAAATCTTCTAAATCTTCTAGTAATTCATCTGAATATTCAGTTATTTTCAAAAACCATTGCGGTATCTCTTTTCTCTCAACAATTGCTCCTGATCTCCAACCTTTTCCATCAACTACCTGCTCATTTGCTAGAACGGTTTTATCAACTGGGTCCCAGTTTACTTCTGATTTCTTTTTATAGACTAAATTCTTCTCTAATAATTTTATAAAAAACCACTGTTCCCATTCGTAATATTTTGGATCTGCTGTAGATATTTCATTATCCCAGTCATATGCATAGCCGAGTCTCTTGAGTTGCTCTCGCATATGGTTAATATTCTTTTTTGTCCATTCATGAGGATGTATTTTATTTGCTATCGCTGCATTTTCTGCAGGTAACCCAAAAGCATCCCAGCCCATTGGTTGAAATACATTCTTCCCAAGCATTCTTTGTGCTCTAGAGATTACATCTCCAATTGTATAATTTCTAACATGTCCAATATGCAATTTTCCACTGGGATATGGAAACATGCTTAGGCAATAAAATTTATGATCAGTAGAACTAAAATCTGTTTTAAAGGAATTATTCTTTTCCCAAAATTTTTGTATATTAATCTCAATATCTTTTGGATTATAATCTTTATTCATATTTTCTATAACGCTTCCAATAAAATAACATAATAGAGAATATTAACATCAAAACCGGGTAATCACCAAAGCGCATATAAGGGCTAATCCCTTTTGATGGGTATACCTCCCCGCTAATTAAGCCCTCAGTATCCAAGCTTATCTCTTTAAGAATTAATCCATTTTTATCAATAATTGCAGATATGCCTGTATTTGCAGCTCTTATAATTGGATGAGCTGTTTCTAATGCTCGTACTTGTGCAATTTGCAGATGTTGATGTGGAGCAAATGTATTTCCAAACCATGAGTCATTACTAATATTAATAATGATGCTATAATCTCTAGTCATCTTGATTAGCGATGAATATGCAACCTCATAACATATCAGTGGATGTATGGTAATATCATTAACCAAGAATGGTTTTTGATTTAAATTTCCATGAGAGAGATTTGACATAGGTATATTTAATTTCTTTGCTATATAACTAAAAAATTTTTTGAGAGGTGTATATTCCCCAAATGGAACCAAATGTCTTTTATTATAAAATTTCTCATTTTTATTTAAAACCAACATACTATTATAGATTTTATTCTGACTAGCTTCATAATGAAATATACCTGAAATAATATTAGTATCATCAAATTCAAGCATAGAATTATAAAAATTTTTATCTCTCTCATATATTATAGGGATTGCAGTTTCTGGCAAGATAATCGTTTTATTAGTGATATTATCTGAGAGTAGTGATAAATATTTTTGTTTAATAAAATTTATTTTATCATTATCATATTTAATTCCTGCATTAATATTAGGCTGCAGTATGCTAACTTTTAAAGAATCTTTTTTATCTATCGACCACATAGGATTATAAAAATATAAAATATTAAAAAATATTATGAGTATAAATATATTTTTTAAGTTAGCCTTACATAGTTCACTTTTAAAAAACAAAGCAATTCCTATAGACATAGTGCATATTAAAAAACTCACAAAATAACTTCCCGCGATAGGATATATCATATTAAATATAGTGCCCTCTTGACTATGACCTGCTATCAACCAAGGGAAACCTCCAAATATAATAGATCTTAATAATTCTAGAGAAACCCATACTGATGGAATAATTAATAATGTAGCAAATGATTTATCTTTATAATTTTTATTTAAAAAAAAACCTAGTGGGGCGATAAATAATGATAAAAATATAATAAAAGAAATTGTCATTAAAAAGGATAATCCTAAGTTTCCTCCGCCATAATTATATATGCTGCTATATATCCATGAGACTCCTGAGGCAAAAATTGAGATTCCATAAATACAAGATAAAACTATAGCTTGTTTCCTTTTATAGAATAATAATGTATAGAAAAATATTGATAGTGAAAAAAATATTCCAAGCTTGAAATTTATGGGCGAAAAAGAAGAAGTATATAACAATCCAGAAAGAATAATCAGTATGTATTTATTAGTTTTTATAAGTTTCTCTTAATCTATATTTTTTTACTTAGCTTTATTCGTTTAATAGTTCTAGAGTCAGCAGACAATACCTTAAATAATAAATTTGAGATTACAATAATCTCACCCTTTAAGGGCACTCTTTCGAATTTATTTACTAAATAACCACCAATTGTTTCAACATCATCCTTAAGCTCAGTTAAGAAGTATGAGTTAAACTCATCTAGCGTAGTTAATCCATCTACAATATAATCATCATGACTTTGAGCAATAATTTTTGACTCAGTTCTTTTATCATGCTCATCATCAATTTCACCAACTATTTCTTCAATAACATCTTCAATTGTAACAAGTCCTGAAACTCCGCCATGTTCATCAATGACGATTGCAATATGATTCCTACTTGACTTAAATTCATTCAATAAAATATTTAGTCTTTTGCTTTCTGGGACAAAAACTGCTGGCCTAAGTAGTTCATGTAAATTTATGTCATCATTATCATCTTTAATTGATTTTTTAAGCAAGTCTTTTGCCAGTAAGACTCCTATTATTTCATCACGGTTATCATCAATAACTGGAAACCTTGAATGACCAGATGTAGCTACTTTTTTGACAATTTCATCTATTTGATCAGTTATATCTATTACAGTCATATGTGGCCTTGGTATCATAATATCTCTTACTTGTACTTCAGATACTTTAAAAACACCCTCAATCATTTTTAAAGATTCATTATCAAGGACACCATTATGAACCGTATCTTTCAACACTTCCAAAAGATCAGTTTTAGTCTTGGGAGAATCTTTAAAAAGACTAAGCAGTCTAGCTAACAATTTATTTTTAATTTGCATAGTATGGGTCAGGACATCCTAATATATTCATTAATTCTTTTTCTTTATCTTCCATTATAACTCGAGATTTATCTAAGTCATGCGTATAACCTTGCAAATGAAGCATAGAATGAATTATCATATGTGCCCACCTATTATCTTTTTCTATACTATACATGTCAGACTCTTCATTGATAATCTCCGGGCATACCATGATATCTCCTAATATATGCTCTCCTGTTATAATATGAGAGTTATTTGGGAAAGATAAAACATTTGTTGGTTTATTTTTTTTAAAAAATATTTTATTTAATTTCATTATTTCATTCTTATTAGCTATTCTAATAATAACTAATGAGTCCTTCTCTTCGTTAAATGCAATTTTCGCCCACTTATTTATTTTTAAATTAGTTGGCACATAACCTAATGATTTATCTTTTACAATTCTTACTGATAATGGGCTATTTTTTTCTTTTATCATATTCCCTAATTATATCTTTAACAATTTTATGTCTCATAACATCATTGGGTTTAAAATTTGTAATATGAACCCCATCAATATTAGGCATAAATTCCAGGCAATCTTTCAACCCAGATCTAGAATCTCTTGGTAAATCTATCTGGCTTGTATCGCCAGTTACAACAGCTTTTGACCCAAAACCAATCCTTGTTAAAAACATTTCCATCTGAGCAATAGTAGTATTTTGACCTTCATCTAATATTATAAATGCATCATTTAAGGTTCTACCTCTCATATATGCAAGTGGAGCTATTTCAATAATTTTCTTTTCGATAAGTCTTGTAACTCTTTCAACTCCCACTGTTTCATCAAGAGCATCATATATTGGTTGTAAATATGGGTTTACTTTCTCAGATAAATCTCCAGGTAAAAAACCAAGTTTTTCCCCTGCTTCAATTGCAGGTCTCACTAAAAATATTTTTTTAATTAAATCCTTCTCTAAAAAATATATTGCACATGCAACTGCGAGATATGTTTTACCAGTTCCTGCAGCACCTATGCCAAATGTTAAATCATTTTTCATTATAGCCTGCACATACTCTTGTTGTGACTTTGATTTAGGCCTAATAGTTATTTTCTTACATTTAAGAGAAATAGCATCTGGATCTGAAATAATCTTATCAGTCATGTTTTCAGTATTATCGCTAGTATTATTCATATACATATGGAGTTGCTTAGAAGTTAATTCTTCTTCAGCTGAAAGCACATATAACTTCTCAATCAAACTTGAAGTTAAAGGCACATTTTGCTTATCACCTTTTATTATAAATGAATTTCCTCTGTTTGAAATTTCAACATGCATATATGATTCAATCTGTCTAAGGTTTTCATCAAGTAGCCCACATAAGTTTGATAACCTCTCATTATCCTGAGGTTGTAATAATAAATTCTGGCTTGTATTTTTTTCTGTCAAATTCTTATAAGTCTCCTGTCTGCTAATTTTAATTTTTATGAAATATTTAAATAAGTTCCATGCAATGTATTCGTCCTCATTTCATCTATTCGTACATCTACAAACTTACTAATTAATTCCCGGTCACCCGAAAAGTTTATGACCTTATTATTATCAGTCCTCCCAAAAACTTCGGTACTTCTTTTTAGTGAAACTCCTTCTACAAGAACTCTTTCTGTTTTTCCTACCATTTTTTCTGAATAACTCAGGGACTGATTCTTAATTAAATCTTTCAATTCTTTCAACCTATCTGATTTAACTTTATCTGACAAACTATCAAATTCTTGCGCAGCAGGTGTTCCTGGCCTTGGGCTATAAATAAAGCTATACGCATCACTAAAATTTAATTCTGAAATAAAATCTAAAGTTTTTTGAAATTCATAATTAGATTCACCAGGATAACCTACTATAAAATCTGAAGACAAATGTATATCTGGCCTAATTTCCCTAACCTTTTTAATAATACTCTTATACTCAAGAACCGTATGTTTTCTTTTCATTTTAGAAAGAATTAAATCTGAGCCTGATTGTATTGGTAGGTGTAGATTATTTGCGAGTTTAGGGTTTTTATATTCACTTATCAAGTCTTGAGAAAAATCTATTGGATGAGAAGTTGTATAACGAATTCTATCTATGCCATCTATGTGAGAAATATATCGAATCAAATCTGAAAGACCAACAGGATTACCATCATAATCATTTGATTTATATGCATTAACATTCTGTCCAAGCAATACAATTTCTCTTGCTCCCTGCATTGATAACTGCATGGCTTCATTAATAATATCATCAAATCTTCTATTGAATTCTTCGCCTCTTGTATATGGTACAACACAAAAAGTACAATATTTACTACAGCCTTCCATAATAGAAAGATAAGCTGAAGGTGCTTTTTTATCTGAGGTAGGTAGATAGTCAAATTTTTCTATTTCAGGAAAACTAACATCTACAGCAGTTTTAACATCTAACAAAGATAGTTCTTTGATCATTTTAGGAATTCTATGAATTGTTTGCGGGCCAAAAATAATATCCACTGAGGGCGCTCTTGACTTAATACTCTTACCTTCTTGAGACGCAACACAGCCACCAACAGCTATTAATATATCTGGCTTATTATCTTTTATCTTTTTCCATCTTCCTAACTGATGAAAAACTTTTTCTTGAGCTTTCTCTCGAATTGAGCATGTATTTAAAAGCAATAAATCAGCATCTTGAGGATCATTAGTCTCAACCATTTTTAAATTAACTTTTAGAACATCAGTGAGCTTGTCTGAATCATATACATTCATCTGACAACCATGAGTCTTTATAAAGAATTTTTTATTTTCCAGCATTTACTCTAGAAGGGTACATCGTCATCATGTTGAGCAGCAGAGCCAGAACTTTGATTAAAATCATCCCTGCCCTGAGATTGATTATTAAATTGAGAGCTATCGCTAGAGTCAGATTTAGAACCTACAAAAGTAAAATTATCAGAAATAATATCAGTAGAATATTTCTCTATACCATCTTTGTCTTGCCATTTTCGAGTTTGTAATCTACCTTCAACATATAGTTGTTGACCTTTTTTAACATATTGTCCTATTGTTTCAGCAGGTTTATTGAAGAATACTACTCGATGCCACTCTGTTTTATCTTCGTAAGCCCCAGATTCTTGATTCTTAAATTTTCTATTTGTTGCTAATGACAGATTCAGGACCGCATTGCCACTAGGCATTACCTTAACTTCTGGATCAGCGCCAACTCTACCTAATAATATTACTTTATTTACTGACATAAACTCTCTTCTGTATGATTTTCTATATGGATTTAACTATAACTTAAATATTATCTTACGAATAGGAATAATTCCACTCAAAGATTGGGTTTTGTACATTATTCGCCTATTCTAGAATCTATTTCAACTTATTATGGGCATACAGTGACCAATAGCAAAAAGAAGGGCTTGAGCTAGGAAATTAAGCATCATAGACCTATCTTTGACCAAGTGACTCAAGGCAATATAGCTTAAATCCCTATGTACCAAAAACATATATTAAAGGAGGTGTATGTTAAGATTTGAGCGAAGAACTCCGGTGAGAATGCATGAGCTGCTAAACTATTTCATTAATGCAATATTCATATTTTCTCCTAGGTAAATGATTTAATTAGTAGCATTTGATGATATGATTTCTCTAGCATGAAAAAGAATATTTTTGTCAAGGGTGCACGAACCCATAATCTAAAAAATATAAATGTAGAGATACCCAGAAACAAGCTCGTTACAATTACAGGTTTGTCAGGTTCTGGAAAATCCTCGCTTGCATTTGATACAATATTTGCTGAAGGTCAAAGACGCTATATGGAATCTTTGTCATCTTATGCTAGACAATTCCTGTCAATCATGGATAAACCTGATGTTGATGTCATAGAGGGTTTGTCTCCAGCTATATCAATTGAACAAAAATCATCATCGCATAACCCAAGATCAACAGTAGGAACTGTGACAGAAATATATGACTACCTTAGGCTTCTTTATGCCAGAGTTGGGACTCCAAGATGTCCTGAGCATTCAAATGAATTAGCAGCCATGTCTCTTTCTGATATGACTACTAAAATCTTGTCAGATTATCATGAAAAAAATATTGCTATACTTGCTCCTATAGTGAAAAAACAAAAAGGAGAGCATGTAAAATTAATTCAATCTTTTGCTCAACAAGGATATAGGAGAGTACGAGTAAATAATGAAATTGTAGAAATTTCAGATATATCAAAACATCTGCTTCAACATCTAATTAATCCTAAGAAAAAAAATGATATTGAATTAGTAGTGGATAGGTTAAATATCAATAATGATAATAAATTACGAATAACTGAATCTTTAGAAACTGCATCAGATATTTCAAATGGAATTGTTCATATCCTAGATATGGTCGAAGATCAAGTACAAGATATTTTTTCAACTAAATATTCTTGCCCACATTGTGGTTACTCGATTAGTGAATTAGAACCTAAGTTATTTTCATTTAATAGTCCAGCTGGGGCCTGCGTAGCGTGTGATGGTTTAGGAGTTAGAGAATATTTTGATCCTCATAAAATTATAGTTAACCAAGAATTAAGCTTAATTAATGGGGCAATATATGGATGGGATGATAAAAGCGCTTATTACAGCCTACTACTGAAAAGTTTATCTGCTCATTATAAAGTTAATTTAGATTTAGAGTATAGAAAATTACCTGATAGTTTTAAAGATATTTTATTTTATGGAAGCAAGAAAGAAGTTATTAAAATGAAATATGTAAGAGGTTATCGTAAAAGAGATCAAAGTGATTTTATTATTAAAGAAGAGATATGGGATGGGATTGTTAAAAAATATGAAAAACAATATGAAAATGGCTCATATTCAACTAGAGAAAGATTATCAAAATATTTAAGTACTAATAAATGTAGCGAGTGCGGGAACACAAGACTTAATGAGAAAAGTAGAAATATATTTATATCAGACAAAGCTATTAGTGATATAACTGCATTTACAACAGAGGAATGCTTTAACTTTTTTAGTAACTTAAAACTAAAAGGGATGAAGAAAGAAATATCTATCAAAATTGTTGCTGAAATTACTAGTAGACTTGGTTTCCTGGTTAATGTTGGTCTAAATTATTTATCCTTAGATAGAAGCGCGGAAACACTCTCTGGAGGTGAAGCCCAAAGAATAAGGCTGGCAAGTCAGATTGGGTCTGGACTTGTAGGGGTAATGTATATACTTGATGAACCATCAATTGGTTTACATCAAAAAGATAATAATAAATTACTCCAAACACTGACTCATTTAAGGGAACTAGGAAATACTGTAATCGTTGTAGAACATGATGAAGATACAATCCTGGCCTCAGATTATATTGTTGATGTTGGCCCAGGTGCTGGTGACTTAGGAGGGGAAATCGTATATGCTGGAAAACCTGAGGGAATAAAGAAGATAAAAGATTCATATACAGGGCAATATTTATCAGGTAAGAAAAAAATAGATGTTCCAAAAGATAGATTAAAAATAAATCCTAAGAAAGTATTATCTATTCATAATGCAGTAACCAATAATCTTAAAAATTTAACAGTTAATATCCCTATAGGCCTTATGACATGTATAACCGGTGTCTCTGGTTCTGGTAAATCAAGTTTAATAAACAATGTTTTGTTTAATTATGTATATAATAATTTTTTAGAAAAAGATAATTCTCAAACGGGCTGTGACAAAATTAGTGGTTTGGAACATATAGATAAAATAATAGAAATTGATCAAAGCCCTATAGGAAGAACTCCTAGGTCTAATCCAGCAACATATACAGGCATATTTACATATATACGAGAATTACTTACACAAACACAAGAAGCACGATCAAGAGGTTATAAAGCTGGAAGATTTAGTTTTAATGTCAAAGGCGGAAGATGTGAAACATGTGAGGGAGATGGTGTGATAAAAGTAGAGATGCACTTTTTATCCGATGTATATGTTAAATGTGATAAATGTAATGGCAAAAGATATAATCCTGAAACTCTAGATATTTTATTTAAAACAAAAAATATAAGTGATATCTTAAATTTTACAGTTCATGAAGCTTTGGAATTCTTTGAAAATATACCAGTTATAAGTAGAAAATTGGAAATTATTAATGAAGTCGGGCTTTCATATATAAGGCTTGGACAAAATGCTACTACTCTCTCAGGTGGTGAAGCACAAAGAATAAAGCTAGCTAAAGAATTAATTAAAAGAGATACGGGCCAAACTCTTTATTTGTTAGATGAACCCACAACTGGATTACATTTTCATGATGTAGCAAAATTACTAAAGGTTTTAAATAAACTTAAAGAGCGTGGTAATACATTAATAATAATCGAGCATAACTTGGAAGTTATTAAAACTGCTGACTGGATAATTGACCTTGGCCCAGAAGGCGGAATCGGTGGCGGACATATTGTTTCAGAGGGCACGCCAGAGTTTGTTGCAAAAAATAAAAAATCTTATACTGGAAAATTTTTAAAAGATAAGCTTAATTAGTAGGAGCTGACTTTTCAGTTAACTCAACATATGCTTGTGGAGATGCATCACCAAGAGTACAACCAGACTTAAGAATCCTTAAGTATCCACCTGGACGATTTTTAAATCTAGGCCCTAAATCTTCAAATAGTTTTTTAACCAATTTTTTACTTCTAATTTTTGAATATGCTAATCTGCGTCTGATTAATGAATCAGTTTTAGCAAGAGTTATTAATGGTTCAGCAAACCTTCTCAGTTCCTTAGCTTTAGGTACTGAAGTTTCGATTCTCTCAAATTCAAATAATGATAAACACATATTTTTAAACATAGCTTTTCTATGTGAAGAATTTCTATTTAACTGTCTACCGCTTTTTCTATGTCTCATGTTCTTTTTTCCATACTTTTTGGTGGCCAATCTTCTAATTTAATGCCTAGCGACAAACTATGTGTAGCCAAAACATCTTTGATTTCTGTAAGTGATTTTTTTCCTAAATTAGGAGTTTTTAATAATTCATTTTCACTTCTTTGAACTAAATCACCTATATAATAAATATTCTCTGCTTTTAAACAATTTGCAGATCTCACTGTTAATTCTAAATCATCAACAGGTCTTAGTAATACGGGATCAATCTGAGGAGCATCTAAATCCTCAACAGCTTCCTCTTTAACTTCTAGAATCGTAAATACTGATAATTGGTCTCTTAGGATTGACCCTGCTTGTCTGATAGCATCCTCAGGCTCAATTGTCTCATTAGTTTTTAAATCTATTATAAGTTTATCTAAATCTGTTCTTTGTTTAACCCTTGCGGTATCAACATTATAAGTAACCTGAACTACTGGGCTAAATGAAGCATCTAATTGCATTTTTCCTATCCCAAGATCTTCTGATTCATTAAATTTTCTTTTTTGCGCAGCTAAATATCCCCTACCTTTTGAAATTGTCATATGTATGATAATTTCTGTTTTATTATTAGTGATATTGGCTATACAAAAATCTGGGTTTTTAATCTCTAAGTCAGCATTTGCAGTAATGTCAGATGCTAATACTGGACCCATTCCTTTCTTTCTCAAGGTCACTTCTAAAGTATCTTTTTCATGCAACACTAAAGCAAGTTTTTTGATGTTTAGCAATATTTCTAGAACATCCTCCTGAACTCCCTCTATTGTACTGTATTCATGAAGTATATTTTCAATAGAAACCTCTGTTACAGCACTTCCTGGTAATGATGACAATAAGACTCTTCTGAGCGCATTACCTAAAGTATGACCAAAGCCTCTTTCTAGTGGCTCTATAGTTATCTTTGCATGAGATGGGTTTAACATCTCTATCTCTACTAATTTTGGTTTTAGAAAGTCATTATTATTCATGTATCACCTATTTTGAGTATAATTCGACAATTAACGATTCATTTATTTCAGAAGGCAATTCTTTACGCTCTGGTGTTCTTATAAATGTGCCTTTGAGATTTTTTACATCTACTTCAATCCAATCATTAAATCCTCGAGTCTCTGCAAGACTCATGGCTGATTTAATTCGTAGTTGATCTTTTTTATTATTCCTAACAGAAACCTTGTCTTTCGGATTCAGCTGGTATGAGGCGATATTCACTATCGAATCATTAACTTGAATATTTTTATGGTTCACTAGCTGTCTTGATTCGGCTCTTGTTGACCCAAAACCTAATCTATATACAACATTGTCTAGCCTTGACTCCAGCATATTGAGTAAATTTTCTCCTGTTGAACCTTTTTTACTAGCAGCTTTTTTATAATAATTTCTAAATTGCTTTTCTAGCACACCATAGATTCTCTTAACTTTCTGCTTCTCTCTCAACTGTAGAGAGTAGTCAGAAGTTTTAGGTCTCCTTGAGTCAGCCTTTTGTCCAGGCTTCTTTTCAAGATTACATTTTGTTTCTAAAGATCTTGAGCCTGATTTCAAAAATAAATCAGTCCCTTCTCTTCTCATTAATTTACATTTAGATCCGGTAAATTTAGCCATAATTTTTTATACTCTCCTCTTTTTAGGTGGTCTACATCCATTATGTGGAAGAGGTGTTATGTCTGTAATATTGGTAATTTTATACCCAGAGCTATTTAAAGCTCTAACCGCAGAATCTCTTCCTGGGCCAGGACCTTTAACTAGAACCTCTAAGCTTTTTACTCCAAACTCTGCAGCTTTTATTCCAGCTTTTTCTGCAGCTATCTGAGCTGCAAATGGAGTACTTTTTCTTGAACCTCTAAACCCAGAACCGCCAGATGTTGCCCATGACAATGTATTGCCCTGCTTATCAGTTATTGTGATGATTGTATTATTGAAAGAAGCATATATATGTGCCACTCCTTCATTAACAACTCTCTTTTCTTTCTTCTTCTTTGGTTTAGTAGTAGTTACCATATTATTTAGCCTTTATAAGTTTTCTTGGTCCTTTTCTAGTTCTGCTGTTATTTTTTGTTTTCTGTCCACGCAAAGGTAATCCCTTACGATGTCTAATTCCTCTGTATGAACCAATATCCATAAGACGCTTTATATTTATCGAAGTTTCTCTTCTTAAGTCACCCTCAAGCTGATACTTTTCAACATGATTTCTTAAGATTTCTAGATCACTATCATCTAGCTCATGTACCTTCTTATTCCTGCTAACACCGGAGTCTGCACAAATCTTATTTGCTCTGGTTGGCCCTATTCCATAAATAGAGGTCAAAGCAATCCATATATGCTTTCCATTTGGTAAATTTATTCCTGCAATTCTAGCCATTTATTTCTCTCGAACGATGATTTTATATTTCATTTGTGTTTAATACAACCTATTTAACCTTGTCTTTGTTTATGTCTCGGATCTTTACAGATAATTCTGACAACCCTTTTTCTTCTAATTACGCGACAATTCCTACATAATTTCTTTACAGATGCTCTTACTTTCATTTTTACCTCATTCCTCCGCCAATACCTTTTAGATTAGCTTTCTTCATCATTCCCTCATATTGATGTGACAATAAGTGGGACTGTATTTGAGCCATTAAATCCATTACCACTATTACTACGATTAATAATGATGTTCCACCAAAATAGAACGGTACATTAAAATATAAAATTAGAAACTCAGGTAATAGACATACTGTGGTTATGTATATGGCGCCAATAGTCGTTAATTTAGTAGTTATATCATCAATATATTCTGCTGTTTGCTCCCCTGGTCTAATGCCCGGGATAAAAGCTCCTGTTTTTTTAAGATTATCCGCTGTCTCTCTAGCATTAAAGACAAGTGCAGTGTAAAAATAACAAAAGAATATAATCGCGAATGAGTAAAGTAATATATATAATGGTTGTCCTGGAGATAATGATAAAGCGATAGTTTGCACTATACCTCCCTCATTGCCTATTCCACCCCAACTCGCAATAGTTGCTGGAAATAATATTATTGCTGAAGCAAAAATTGGTGGTATGACTCCAGCCATATTGATTTTCAATGGTAAATGTGAACTTTGTGCAGCGTACATTTTTCTACCCTGCATTTTTCTCGCATAATTTATTGGAATTTTTCTTTGCCCACGCTCAACATATATCACTACAGCCGTAATTAATATTACTAATAAAAATATAAGAATTACCGTAAAACCTTGTAACTCTCCATTGCTTGCTAGCTCAACTGTATTGCCAATAGCTGATGGTAAGCCGGCAACTATACCCGCAAATATAAGTATTGATATACCATTGCCAATTCCTCTTTCCGTAATTTGTTCTCCTAGCCATACAAGGAACATTGTTCCAGTAACTAAGGTTATAACGGCTATACCAACAAAAGTGAAACCTGGGTCAAGAACCAATATAGTACTGCCCGTATTTTGATTTTGAAGAGCAGATGAAACACCAAACGACTGCATAATTGCAAGTACTAAAGTAAAGTATCTAGTATATTTGGTAATTTTTTTTCTTCCTCTTTCCCCTTCTTTTCTCAACTGCACTAATGGCGCATAAACATGGGTCATCATCTGAATAATAATCGATGCTGAAATATATGGCATTACTCCTAGCGCAAATAGTGACATTCTAGATAGGGAGCCACCGGAAAACATATTAAACATATCCAAGATACTACCCCTTTGCTGCTCAAATAAAAATTTCATAACGGAAGGGTCAATGCCCGGCAATGTAATAAAACTTCCTAGTCTAAACACCATCAAAGCAAGTACAACAAAGATAATTCTTTGTCTTAACTCAACTGATTTTGTTAAACCACCAAGTCCACCTGTCATATTATTTCCTGATCTAGACATATTTCCTTACTTCTTTGTGAATTCCATTACAGATTTAGTACACGCCATATCTTTTAAAGTTTTCTTCTCTTTAATGGTACAGGGTCCTATTATTTTTACTTTTTGAATCTTTGTTTTGATTAGTTTATATTTTCTTAATAATTCTATTGTTATCTCATCTTCTTTAATTTTCACTAAATGATCGTATTTAACCTCGGTAGAAAGAAGATTGACGCGAGATGAAAACCCAACTTTTGGAAGTCTTCTTTGTAAAGGCATTTGTCCACCCTCAAAACCTATACGGATTGTTCCGCCTGTTCTTGCTTTTTGACCCTTATGTCCTCTACCGCAAGTTTTCCCGGTACCTGACCCGCCACCTCTACCAACTCTTTTTCTATTAGATTTGCTATCGCTATTAGGTTTTATTTCATTTAATAAACTACTCATCATTTTACCTACTAATTACTAATTTCTACCATATGTCTTACAACTCTAATCATTCCTCGGATTGCTGGAGTATCTTCAAGTGTAACTTCATGATTAATTCTTCTTAATCCCAAACCTTTAATTGATGCTACTTGTTTTTTTGTGCTGCCAATCAAACTTCTTGTTTGCTTAACTGTTACTGTGTTTTTATCTTGCTTAGCCATTATTATAACTCACTTGTTTTTTTTCCACGTTTTGCTGCTACATATGCAGGATAAAACATAGACTCTAAACCCTTAACCGTTGCCTTTACAACATTAATAGGGTTAGTTGAACCGATACTCTTGGCTAAAACATTATGGATGCCAGTAGCTTCAAATACAGCTCTCATGGCTCCACCTGCAATTACTCCTGTACCTTCTCCAGCTGGTTTCATGAAAATTTTAGCTGCACCATGCGAATGTGTGACTTCATGATGCAAAGTTCCATTTTTAAGAGCAACACTAACCATGCTATTTTTAGCTTTGTCCATTGCCTTTTGTATAGCCATTGGTACTTCTTTTGCCTTCCCATAACCATAACCAATTCTACCATTGCCATCTCCAACAACTGTTAGCGCAGTAAAACTAAATTGTCTCCCACCTTTAACGACTTTAGCTGTACGGTTTACGGCAACTAATTTTTCTATATAATCTGATTTTTTATCATCGTATGCCATTATATCTTCACTCCATTTTCACGCATAGAATCAGCTAAAGCTTTAATTTTTCCATGATATCTATAGCCTGATCTGTCAAATGCTATCTTTCCAATTTTCTCTTTTTTAATATAATCTGCCATCAGTTTACCAATCATTTTTGAAGACTCAATATTATTAGATTTAATTTTTCCTTTAAGATCTTTTTGATTTGTAGATATAGTTGTAAGCACTTTACTTCCATTAGAAGTTAGAAGTTGCAAATATATATGTTTAACTGATCTATAAACGCTCAGTCTATATTCACTAGATACACTAATCCTAGCTCTTGACTTACGAGCACGTCTTAATCGCGAATCTCTGCTATTCTTATTTACACGGATCATTTTTTCTTAGCCTCTTTTTTAATAACTTCTTCATCTTCATATCTAATGCCTTTTCCTTTATAAGGTTCAGGAGGTCTATATGCTCTTATTTCTGCAGCAGCTTGTCCAACCTTTTGTTTATCAACACCGGTAATAACTATCTCTGTTTGAGTAGGTGTTTCAATTTTCAAACCTTCTGGCACTGGATAGACAACAGGGTGAGAGAATCCTACGGTTAACTCTAAATTTTTTAAATCAGCTTTTGCCCTATAACCAACCCCAATCATTTTTAATTTCTTAACCCAGTTACTGGTGACGCCATGGACCATATTAGCAAGCAAAGCTCTTGTAGTTCCAGATAAGGGTATGCAATCTGCGTCTTCAGTTTTAACTTGAGCAAAACCATCTTTTACATCCACAGTAATATTAGAATGTTTCTCAAAAGAGAGTTTTCCCATTGGGCCCTCAATATTAATTAAATTTTCATTAATCATAAATTTAATACTTTCGGGTATTTGAATTGGCTTACTTGCTATTTTAGACATTTTTTATACTTATGAGACAATACAAATTATCTCACCTCCATAATTCTTTTCACGAGCTTCTTTGTCGGTCATCACTCCATGCGATGTTGAGACAATACATATTCCTAACCCATTTCTTACATTTGGCACTTGTTTTGCAGCCTTAAAAATACGAAGACTAGGTTTACTAATTCTTTCAATATTTTCTATAACTGGTTTACCTTCATAATATTTTAATAATACTGTTAATTCTTTTTTGAGATCACCAGATACCTCGGTGGAATCAATATAACCCTCACTCTCAAGAACCTTGCAAATAGATAATTTCATTTTTGAAAACGGCATAGTTACAGCTTCTTTTTCTGCGCTCTGCCCATTTCTTATTCTCGTTAGCAAATCTGCTATTGTATCGCTCATGCTCATAATTTTTACCAACTCGCCTTAGTTAAACCGGGTATATCGCCCCTCATTGCAGCTTTTCTTAGCTTAGATCTTCCTAATCCAAATTTTCTATAAACTCCTCTTGGTCTTCCAGTCAAGGAACATCTATTTCTTTGTCTAATAGCTGCTGAGTTAATAGGCAATTTTTGTAGTTTTTTTCTAAGCAATAATAGCTCTTCCATCTCTAGGTCAGGATTTTTTAACTGTTCCTTAAGAGCATCTCTTTTAGTTGCATACTTTAATACGCATACTGCGCGTTTTTTTTCTCTTTGAATTATTGAAAGTTTAGCCATAATTATTTAAATGGAAAATTAAATTGCTTAAAAAGCTCCATTGCCTCCTGATTATTTTTAGCGCTAGTAGTGATTGTAATATCTAACCCTTTAATTCTATCTATCCTATCGAAATCTATTTCTGGAAAAATAATATGCTCCTTTACCCCTAATGTATAGTTACCTCTACCATCAAATGAATTAGGATTTAAACCTCTAAAATCACGTGTTCTTGGTAGTGAAATTTTAATAAGTTTTTCAAAAAAATCATACATTTTTTCATTTCTAAGCGTGACCTTGCATCCAATTGGCATACCTTCTCTTAATTTAAAGTTAGCAATTGATTTTTTTGCATATGTTAAAACAGCTTTTTGTCCACTTATCTGAGTTAATTCAGCTTGAGCTGATTCTAGTACTTTTTTATCACTCACTGCAGAACCTAGTCCCATATTCAAGGTAATTTTGGTTAATTTAGGAACATTCATTGGAGACTTAACCTTTAATACTTCCATTAAGGCTGGCACAATGTTATCTCTATAAAATTCATTATATGTGTTCATACTAAATATCTATAACCTCTTTACTAGATTTATATATCCTTACTTTTTTGCCATTTTCCAATGTTTTCATTCCAACACGATCACCTTTTTTAGAAATCGGATTTAAAATCATCACATTTGAGATTTGAATCGGCATTTCCTTTTCAATGATCCCTCCGCTCTCTTGTTTATTAGGGTTTGGCTTCACATGTTTCTTTGCTAAATTAATATTTGCAATTAACAGTTTATTGGGCTCAATAACTTTAAGAATCTCACCTTTTTTACCTTTATCTTTTCCTGCAATTACAATTACTGAATCGCCTTTCTTTAACTTATTCATAATACCTCTGGAGCTAACGATACAATTTTCATAAACGTTAACGCTCTTAATTCTCTTGTAACAGGTCCAAATATACGTGTTCCAAGTGGTTCTAATTTAGCACTTAACAAAACGCATGCATTGCTATCAAATCTTATAGCTGAACCATCAGGTCTTTTAATCGCTTTTTTAGTTCTCACTACTACCGCGTTATATACCTCGCCTTTCTTAACCTTGCCTTTAGGAATCGCATCCTTTATAGAGACTTTTATAACATCACCAATAGATGCATATCTTCTGTGCGAGCCACCCAATACTTTTATACACATTAATTTCTTTGCGCCGCTATTGTCTGCCGAGACTAATGTAGTTTGCATTTGTATCATTTTATTTCTCTAATCTTCCTTGACCAAGGTCCAAAATTTTGTTTTTGAGATTGGTCTTGTTTGTTGTATACGAACTTGCTGTCCAATTACACATTCATTATTTTCATCATGAATATGAAACTTACTTGTCCTCTTAATAAATTTTCCATTTACTGGATGCTTTATTTGCCTTTCAACTATTACGGTTGCAGACTTATCCATTTTATTACTAAATACTTTAGCTAATATTATTTTTGCTTTTTTATTTTCCATCTGCTTTTTTCTCATTTAATATAGTTTTAATTCTAGCTATGCTTTTTTTATTTATAGAAAATAAGTGAGGCTTGGGATTTAATCCTGTTCCTCTCTGTATACGCAATGTGAATCTTTCCTTAACTAGACCATCTAGCTCTTGTAAAAGTTCAGCGTTAGTTTTATTCCTATACTCTTCAGTTTTCATTACATTATCGCCCTAGTTATAAAAGTAGTTATAACAGGTAATTTTGCTGAAGCTAGTCTAAATGCTTCTCTTGCTACCTCTTCTGTTACTCCTTCCATCTCATATAATACTTTACCGGGCTGTACTTTAGCTGCCCAATATTCTACGTTTCCTTTCCCTTTGCCCATTCTAACTTCAACAGGTTTTTTAGTTATAGGAACATCTGGGAATATACGTATCCAAATTTTTCCACCACGTTTTATATATCTTGTCATTGCTCTTCTAGCAGCTTCTATTTGTCTAGCCGTCACTCTTCCACGTGTAATAGCTTTAAGACCAAATTCTCCAAAACTTACTTTAGCACCAGATGTCGCAAACCCTCTTAGTTTGCCTTTTTGCTGTTTTCTATACTTAGTTTTTTTTGGTTGTAACATAATTTATTTACCACTAACAGTATTCTTATTCATTTTCTTATGAGATTCTTTGGTATTATCTGAATCATCTGCATGATGTATCCATACTTTAATCCCAATAATGCCATACGTTGTCATTGCTTCTGCAACACCATAATCAATATTTGCCTTGAGTGTATGCAAAGGTACTCGTCCTTCTCTATACCATTCACTTCTTGCAATCTCTGCACCATTTAATCTTCCACCAACATTAACTTTAATCCCTAATGCCCCAAGTCGAATGGTATTTGTTACCGCTCTTTTCATTGCCCTTCTATACATTATTCTTCTCTCTAATTGCTGAGCAATTCCTTCGGCAACTAAGTGAGCATCAAGCTCTGGTTTTCTAATCTCTTTAACATTTAGTTTGATCTTATTCTTTGGTAATCCCATAATTAACGATATCTTATTTCTATACTTATCTATATCTTCCCCTTTTTTCCCAATAACTATTCCAGGTCTAGATGAATATACAGTTACAACAGCTTCTTTGGTTGGTCTTTCAATTAAAATTCTACTAACAGATGCATGCTTTAGTGTAGCTCTCAAATAATCTCTAACCTTAATATCCTCTAATAAGAATTTGGGGAATTCTTTAGCATTGGCATACCATTTGGAGTTCCAATCAGTTGAAATTCCTAATCTATATCCATGTGGATGTACTTTCTGTCCCATAATTAAACCTCTTTACCATCTGAAACAATTACCGTTATGTGGCTGCTTCTTTTTAAAATTTCGTTTACTCTTCCCCGAGCTCTTGGCATATGTCTTTTTTGTGTAGGGCCTTCATCTACTAAAATATTCTTAACTATTAAATCATCAATATCATGAGAATTATTATTCTCAGCATTAGCTACAGCTGATTCCAATACTTTTAAAATCATTCTAGATGCTTTCTTATTATTAAAAGTTAGAAATTCAATTGCTTTATCTACTTTTAAACCTCTAACAACATTAGCTACAAGTCTAGCTTTCTGAGCAGAGATTCTTTGATATTTTAATATTGCACGTGTATTCATAATCTTACGTAGCCTTAGCTTTTCTATCTCCCGAATGTCCTTTAAATAATCTTGTTGGTGAAAATTCACCTAATTTATGACCAACCATGTTTTCCGTAACATATACGGGCACATGTTGTTTTCCATTATGAACTCCAATCGTTAGACCAACCATATCTGGGGATATAACAGATCTTCTTGACCATGTCTTAATAGGCTTTTTATCATTATTCTCCACAGCTTTATCAACTTTAGCTTGTAAATGATAATCAATAAAAGGCCCTTTTTTAAGTGATCTTGCCATAATTATTTCCTTTTCTTGTTAGATCTGCGTCTAACTATCATGTTATCTGTTCTTTTATTAGATCTTGTTTTATAACCCTTAGTAGGTGTTCCCCATGGAGAAACAGGATGTCTACCACCCGATGTTTTCCCTTCACCACCACCATGTGGATGATCAATAGGATTCATCGCTACTCCCCTAACAGTAGGTCTAACTCCAAGCCATCTTTTAGCACCGGCTTTACCGAGTGATTGTAAATTAAATTCACTATTACCAACTTGACCAATAGTAGCCTTACATTTAGAAAATATTTTTCTCATTTCACCAGATCTTAATTTGATAGTGACATATTCTCCTTCAATAGCTGCTATTTGAGCAGAAGTTCCAGCACTTCTTGCAATTTGAGCACCTTTTTCAGGCTTCATTTCAATACAATGAACCTGCGTACCAACTGGTATATTTTTCATTGGTAGCGAATTTCCAATTGCTATTGGTGATGCTTCACCAGATATTATTGGATCTCCAGGTTTAATATTCTTAGGAGCGATAATATATCTACGCTCTCCATCTATGTATAACAGTAATGCTATATGAGCATTTCTATTTGGGTCATACTCAAGTCTTTCAACTTTTGCTGCAATATTATCTTTATCGCGTTTAAAATCAATTATGCGGTAACTTCTTTTATGCCCGCCACCGATGTGCCTAGTAGTTATCCTACCTTTATTGTTTCTGCCACCAGTCTTACTAAGTTTAGCTATTAATGCTTCGCACGGCTTACCTTTATGAAGCTCAGGGCTGCTAATTTTAACTTTATGTCTTACTCCCGGAGAAGTTGGTTTTGATCTTATTAATGCCATTACTTAGCCTCTAATTCTCCATAGCTTATGTCATAACCTTCTTTAAGTTTAACGTATGCTTTTTTCCAATCTTTAGTTTTACCGAATTTTCTTCCAACTCTTTTAAGTTTTCCTGGTACATTTAATAAACGTACTTGCTCTACCTTAACTTCAAACATTTTTTCAACAGCTTTTTTTACTTCTAATTTATTGGCATCTTTTAGTACTGAAAATACATGTTGCTTTTCTAAATCAGCCTTTGCTGTTGCTTTTTCAGAAATACGTGGTGATACAATTATATTCATGAGTCTTTCGTTATTCATGATGTCATACCTTGTACTTTATCAAGTATCGTCGAGTCAATAATCACATTATCATATCTCATTAAATTATAAGGGTTCATTCCGAGTGGGCTCACTATTTCTACATTCTTAAGATTTCTTCCAGCCAAGAAAACATTTATTTTTCCTTCATGGACTATAAGTAACGTATTTGTTATTTTTAGTTTTGTTAACTCTGCTACAAATGCTTTAGTCTTTGGTTCCGTAACATTAAAGTCTTCTACACAAAATAAACGTTCTTTTCTATTTAACTCAGAAAAAATGCAATTCATTGCGTTTTTATACATTTTTTTATTAATCTTTTTATTATAATCTTTTGGTGATGCAGCAAATGTTACTCCACCTTTTCTCCAGATTGGACCTCTTGTTGTTCCAGCTCTTGCTCTACCAGAACCTTTTTGGGGTCTAGGTTTTGCGCCACCACCACTTACTGCTGATCTATTTTTCTGTGCTTTTGTGCCAGAACGCTGATTTGACATATAGTCAGTCGCAACCTGATGAACAAGTGACTCATTAAACTCTTTACTAAATATCTTATTTAAATCTATTGCAGCCATTTTATTATTCTTTAGTTCCTTCTTCTGCTTTTACATTTTCAGCAGGTTTTGATTCTTTACTTGGAGCTGCTGCTTTAACTTCTTCTACAACAGTTTCTTCGATTGTTAATATTTCTCTAGGAGTATATTTTTTTCTAGTTGGTTTGATAATTACGTTTGAACCATCATGCCCAGGTATTGATCCTTTTACTAATATCGTATTATCATCTAAAAGGATTTTAACTATTACTAGATTTTGAATTGTATTTCTAACATTACCTAGCTGACCAGCCATTTTTTTACCTTTGAATACACGTCCAGGATCTTGACATTGCCCTGTAGCACCATGAGCACGATGTGATAATGAATTACCATGCGTAGCATCTTGAGTTGCAAAATGATGACGTTTTACTCCACCTTGAAAACCTTTACCAAGTGTAGTACCGGTTATATCAACATGTTCTCCAACTTTAAATAAACTTAAATCTATTGATTTCCCAATTTCTAAACCTTCCATCTCTTTGTCATTCAGTCTAAATTCCATTAAGCCTTTACCAGGAGATACTGCGGCTTTCTTGTAATGCCCAAGAACAGCCTTATTTACCTTAGATTCTTTCTTTTGACCATAAGACACTTGCACAGCTTTGTAGCCATCTTTTTCTAATGTCTTAATTTGTGTGATTTGAGTAGGAGAAACACTGATTGCAGTAACTGGGACAGATATGCCTGTGCTATCAAATATTCTAGTCATTCCGGCCTTTTGGCCTATAATACCCATACTCATTTTATTATCCTCAAAATGATAAAGTTAGTTATAATACTGTTTTATACGTAAAATGTGCTGAATCTTAACATATATTCAGTTTTTTATGTATGATTTTTAGCGAAAAATGTTAATTTAATTCTATTTTAACATCAACGCCAGCAGCAAGGTCTAATTTCATTAAAGCATCTACAGTTTTATCTGTAGGCTCAACGATATCCATCAATCTTTTATGTGTTCTAATCTCATATTGATCACGAGCATCCTTATCTACATGAGGGGATACTAATATAGTAAACCTCTCTTTTCTGGTAGGTAACGGAATAGGCCCTAATACTCGAGCTCCTGTTCTTTTTGCTGTTTCAACAATTTCTTTTGCCGATAAATCTATAAGTTTATGGTCAAATGTTTTTAATCTTATTCTAATAGTCTGAGTATTTTTCTTTTTTGTTGCAGTGCTTTTTTTTGCAGTTGCTTTAGTAGCTGTGCTTTTTTTTGCAGTTGCTTTAGTAGCTGTGTCTTTTTTTGCAGTTGCTTTAGTAGCTGTGTCTTTTTTTGCAGTTGCTTTAGTAGCTGTGTCTTTTTTTGCAGTTGCTTTAGTAGCTGTGTCTTTTTTTGTAACCATTATGATGCCTGTTGTATTAAAGCTTCAGCTACACTTGATGGTAGTTCAGCATATTTAGTAAATTCCATTGTATACGTTGCTCTTCCTTGAGACATTGATCTTAATGATGTCGAGTATCCAAACATCTCTGATAATGGTACTTCTGCTTTTACTATGTTACCCATTGCAGTATCTTCCATTCCAAGAACAATCCCTCTTCGTCTATTTAAATCTCCTGTAACATCTCCCAGATAATCCTTAGGGGTTACTGCTTCGACAGACATAACTGGTTCAAGTATAACTGGTCTAGCTTTTTTAGCACCTTCTTTAAATGCTTGTGATCCAGCTACTTTAAATGCTACTTCACTTGAATCAACATCATGAAAAGAGCCATCATATAAAGTTACTTTGACATCAACAACTGGAAATCCACCAATCACTCCATTTTCCATTTGCTCGATAATTCCTTTTTCAACAGGGTTAATAAATTCTCTAGGTATTGCTCCACCCACAATAGCATTCACAAATTCAAAGCCAGTACCTGACTCTTGAGGTTCAAGTTTAAGCCATACATGACCATACTGTCCTCTACCACCACTTTGTTTAATATATTTAGCTTCCTGCTCAATAGGTGTTCTAATTGTTTCTCTATATGCAACTTGTGGCTTTCCAACATTTGCTTCAACAGAAAATTCTCTTTTCATTCTATCAACAATTATTTCAAGATGAAGTTCTCCCATTCCAGAAATTATTGTTTGATTTGATTCTTGGTCTGTCGCTACTTTAAATGATGGACCACCG
>Ga0257114_1000226_pt1 | contig 43406 bp, 32 predicted proteins | sample SI112_10mmetaG_FD_190149 | JGI IMG/M metagenome (GOLD analysis project Ga0257114, IMG submission 190149) | Marine microbial communities from Saanich Inlet, British Columbia, Canada - SI112_10m | ecosystem: Environmental > Aquatic > Marine > Inlet | place: Canada: British Columbia | collected...
GTTCTTAAATTTGCAGAGAATTCCTATTATGACTTTGAAACGGACGAATATAAATTATTTTTTGGACCAGACACCATATATGGAAGCGAATGGCAATTTCATGATCTTACAACATCAAATGTGAGAGATAACGAATTCAGTATTACCTTTGAATACTTTACTGATGGTGAATACAAGACTCATAAGGTTACCATTGATTCTTTCACCAATACTCCCAGTGGACCTATTGACGCCATTCCAGATGGGGATAGAATAAAAAAAATTACTGAGACTAGTGATAATAATATCAATTCTTTACTTTTAAGTGATTGGCAATGGGCAGGTGAAAATAATTCTGATATTACAGAAATTACCTTTGCTTTTCCACCTTCAACCGATACCGATAATGTTCTTCCCTGGGTATCTAATCCTTCTAAAACTTTTTGGGAACTGGCTGATTCACGAGATATATATATTGACAGCGAAGACTTTAAGGACGGTGTTCGAAGCGTCCTGAGCATGACGGAAGAAATGTTCAACGTTAAGTTTACAGAATTAAACGAGGATAATTATAAGAAAGCCGACTTACGTTATATCCTTTTTGAGACTTCAGATAGTACTGCTAACTCACAAGCTTGGCATCCGGCATCTGAAAATCACTCTTATATCTATCTCCTAACATCTTATGGAGGAAAATATGATGATTATTCTGCCGGAAGTGTTTCTTATGGAACTATACTGCACGAAACAGGGCACGCACTAAATCTCGCTCATCCGTTTGATGGAACAAAAATTGAGAACTCTCAAAATACAACTCTTTTTTCGGTTATGGCTTATGATGCATTCTGGTTAAGAACAACCGATACTTACGGAATTGCTACAGGAAACGGAAGCAGTCTTTATAAAGGTAATGTAGCAGATTACGAAAACTATTTAAGCTATAGCTCCTGGGATCTTCACGATATAGCCGCATTGGGATATATGTATGGGTACCGAACAAATTATAAAAGTGAAGATACGATTTATACTTTTTCACCTTCTATAAATATACACAAAACAATCCATGATATGGCAGGAAATGACACAATAAATTTATCAAACTATACAGATAATACGACTATTTCTCTTATTCCCGGTGGTGTATCCGAAATTGGTTCCAACAAACTATTTTGGGAAGGCGATAATCAGCAATCAGGGGATTACTTTGTATTAAGTTTTAAAACTGATATTGAAAACTATATCGGCTCTAGCGGAAATGATGATGTGACCCTGAATAGTTCAATTATTAATGATATCAGTACAGGTGCCGGTAAAGATATTATAAAAAATAGTCTGCCAACTGATATTATTAATACTCAAGGTGATGATGATACTGTTTATGTTTCCATCTCAAGTTTAACGGAAATTAAGAACTCTATAACTATTAATGGTGGGGACGGTTATGATTGGCTGGTCATTAAAAGCCCTTCGGATATATCGCCTTCTTTGGATTTTAGTCTAACAGATTTATCAACACATTTTGATAATTTTGAAGGCTATGATTTTACTAATAATGAATCAAATACTGTCATTCTTACTGAAGACGACTTTATTTCAGGACTAAAAATCAAAGGTGATAGCAATGATGAAATTTCTTTGCCTCTAGATGCGGTACAAACCAGCTCTGATGATTTATATCTTTATTACACCCTTAGTGATGTTGAGGTTGCTATCTCTGTTGATCTATTGTTAGTCTAAACAGAGAAATTATTGCTTTATCATCGTTAAAAATGCCCTATATTAAAAATAGAGGGAAACCATGACACAACTATCTTACAAATCCGCTAATGAATTAGCGCAAATGATTTTAAACAAAGAAATAAGCAGCTCTGAACTTTTAGAATATTATATTTCAAGAGTTGAAAAGTTTAACCCAGACATAAATGCAATTATTGTTAAAGACTATGAAAATGCCAAACTAGCTGCATTAAGGGCAGATGATGAATTAAGCAAAGGTAATATTATGGGACCCTTACACGGAGTTCCAATGACAATAAAAGATTCTTATGATCTTGCTGGAACCGTTACATCAAGAGGAAACCCTGCTTTAAAAAATAATATCGCACCTAAAGATGCTTTATCTATAGAAAGGTTAAAGAGTGCTGGAGCAATTATTTTTGGTAAAACTAATGTTCCTTATAATCTTGCAGATTTCCAAAGTTATAATGATATTTATGGAACTACAAACAACCCTTGGGATTTAACTAGAAGTCCAGGAGGATCATCTGGTGGATCTGCAGCTGCACTTGCAGCAGGATTGACGGGTTTTGAGACAGGTTCTGATATTGGAGGATCTATCAGAAATCCAGCTCATTTTTGTGGCGTTTTTGGCCATAAACCTACTTGGGGCCTTTTACCTCCAAGAGGACATGCAGCACCTAATGTTTTATCACAATCGGATTTAACGGTTATTGGACCCCTAGGAAGAAGCGCTCAAGATCTTGAAACAGGTGTTTTAGTTATGGGTGGTCCAGATGAAATTGATGGAGCTGGATTAAAAATGGATCTAGAAAAACCAAATAAAACTTCATTAAAAGACTATAAAGTTGCAGCTTGGACTAATCTAGATTTTGCACCAGTCAATCAAGAAACACAAAGTCGTGTAAATAATATCGCCGAAACAATTATCAAAAATAAAGGTATTGTAGATTTTGAAGCAAAACCTGATTTTGATTTTATAGAATCTATGGATACATATGCTTCACTTCTTCATCCCACTATGGCCTCTAGAAGTTCCGAAGAAGATTATCAAAAATTATTAGATAAACTCGAAAAAATAGAATCTTTTGATAACAATAAATCAACTACCCTAGACCCAACCCATGATAGCCAATCTGCCTACACATTAAAAAAACAATTATCGTCTTTGCGTGATTACAATATGGCAAATGAAAAAAGAACGCATCTACGATGGGCTTGGCACGAATTTTTTAAAGAATATGATGCAGTTATTGCTCCTATAATGGCTACTGATGCCATAGAGCATGATCATAGCGCCTTTGGGGATAGAACTATTATGGTTGATAATGATGAAAGACCGTATTTTGAGCAAATTTTTTGGGCAGGATTAGCTATTGCAAGCTATCTTCCTTCAACAGTTATACCTACTGGTCTTAGTAAAAAAGGACTACCAATTGGAATACAAATAATAGGTCCACAATATGGTGATCTTAAGACTATAGGGCTTGCAAAATTATTAGAAAAAGAAGGTTATAAGTTCCAATCCCCAGACTCTTATCCAGACTAGAATTATTATTGATTAATTAAAGACTACAGTTTTTATACCATTGAGCATAATACGTCTTTCTGAATAAAGTCGGACAGCCCTTAAAAGAACGGACGACTCAATATCATAACCACTCTGTTGCATGCTCTCTGGAGATGTACTGTGATCAACTCTTCGAATATCCTGTTCTATAATTGGACCCTCATCTAAATCGTCTGTAACGTAATGAGCAGTAGCACCGATAATTTTCACACCTCTCTCATGAGCTTGGTGGTAAGGTTTAGCCCCCTTAAAGCCTGGAAGAAAGGAATGATGAATATTAATACAATCCGACTTTAACCCACTTAGAAATTCAGGTGAAAGAATTTGCATATATCTCGCTAGAATAACTAATTCTGCATCATTATCTCTAATTATATCTTTAAAGAGTTTTTCTTGATCTTTCTTTGTTTCGGAAGAAACTGGTAAATAATGATAAGGAATTTTATTCCACTCCGAGAAACTTCGAGCATCATCATGGTTAGAGATAATGGCTTTAATGTCTATTGGCAGTGCATCAATTTCCCACCTATGAATAATATCATTCAAACAATGACTATATTTGCTCACTGCAATAACTGTTCTGCATGGAACTTCGGCATTATAAAAATTACAATCAATATCAAATTCTTTTAAATCTTTTAAGAACCTACTTTCAAAATCTTCGAGATCAAAAGCCTTAGAGTCATTTTTTTGAAAAGCAATACGATTAAAAAAACGGTTTGTATCATTCGCACTAAAAGATGAAACCTCGGTCATAAAGGCATCGTTCTTAGATAAAAATTGAGTCACAGCAGCAAGTATACCGGGTTTATCCGGGCAACTAAATTGTAATATTACTTTCTCTGCTCTCATTTTAAACTCTCTACTTATTGGAGACTAAAAGCTCTTCCAATAAACCAAAATGTACCCAAAGCAATTAAAATAATTGCCGTAAAGTTAAACAAATAGTCTTTATACTTAATTAAAGATGATTTCCCTAGCATGTAAAGTATAACTATCGCAAGTAGAACTACTAAAATCTGACCAAACTCAACACCTAAATTAAAACCCAGAAGTGCTGTAACTGTTTTATCTTTGGGCAAACCAAGGTCAATAAGAACGCTCGCAAAGCCAAAACCATGAATTAATCCGAATATTAATGTTAGGCCAGGGTTATAATACTCTGCATCACTCTTTGTTTGTACAAGCATTGAATAACTAAAAGTAAATATAATTAAACCAAGCCAAGTTAAAGGCGAAATGATCCCTCCAAATAGAATTGAAAGAATAAAGAGAATTAATAAGAAGCTAAAAGATCCTATGGTGAAAGAATTTTGACTTTTATCATCTAAAATTAGTGACTCACTTGCTACAAGTAAAATTGTAAACCCTATTAAAGCCTCAATAGCTTCTGTAGATGGTTGAATTAATCCAAGAGCAGCTAGAGCCAGTGTAATAGAATGACCTAGAGTAAAACCTGTAACAGTCAGTAAGACCTTTTTTAATCTTATTGTAATAAGCAAAAGAGCCAATAGAAAAGCTAAGTGATCATATCCGGATAAAATATGCTCAAATCCAAGTTTAATATAATCAAAGAAAATTTGTAATGCGCTTCTTTGATTTTTACCTGATGAAAGTGAAAAGCTTGCATCTTTTTGTGTAGAAGTAAAAATCGTCTCTTGCCAATCATTTTCTCCAATACGAATACGTGCAAAATGAATATGGCCAGCCGAAACTGAAAAAAACGAATTATTTTCTATTTTCATAATCCCTGTATTTTCAGAACATTTAAAATTTAACAAGGATTTGAGAGAACTCTCATCTGTTATTTTTGTTGGAATATCTTTGGCGAGGTCACATTCTTTTTCATTTATGAATACCTTTATATTTTTCTTAAGGTGCTTGGTAAGTTGCTCGCTTAGATTATCTGAATATCCATCAAGAACAGGTAAAAGGGTAACCTGTCGAGATGTTACAGAAAAAACTGCCATTATGTTTTCATTTTCAACAGTCCAATTTGAAAATGACTGACTAATTTGATGCGCATTTAAGTTAAAAGAGCTAAAAATTAAAACAAGAAAAACAAAAGATAATTTTATTTTATTCATCAAATTTCTCATCATAAATAACGTTGTATCTTTGCCTCAACCATTCAAGATAATTCGTTAAAGCGGTTTCATCAGATCGTCTTATATACTCAGCTTTAACTTTTTCGTTCATATCAGAAAAAGGAAGTGGTTCACCTTTCTTTGAGTCAACGAGATACAGAAAGTTATAGCCATTGCTTGTCTCTATCTCACTGGTTATTTGCCCATCCTTTAGATTGAAAGCATTTTTTACTAAAACTGGATCTAAATAATCTAAAAGTTTTCTCTCAGGAAGATAGGTATCTGGGATTTCAGGTAAAAATTTATCCCCCTCCTTAAGAGAAACCTCATCAAAATCTTCTCCATTAATTAACATTTCACGGATAGAATCTAATCTAGTATCGTCTTTTGCCGTATTATCAAATTTTACAAAGATTTTTTTTAATCTTAACTCCTTTGGAGGCAAAAAGAAGGCGATATTTTCATTATAAAATTTAATCAAAACCTCATCAGTTATCTGAAAATCATTATTTTCTGATAAAATACTATCTATCATTGAGTTTATAATCATTTTGCGAACAGGGTTAGAGTTTTGAGGCAGATTTAATTCTACTCCCCTTTGAAGTAAAAGCTGTTCATCAATTAAACGGTCTAAAACCAACCTTACTTGTTCGGGAGTAATAGAATTTTCTTTATTCATGGCCAAGGCACTTAGCGCAAGATCAAGATCGGATTGCAGAATCGGATGATCATTAACTAAAGCAACAATATTGGATTGGGTCTTATCTAATTTTTGATTATCAAATATCCCTAAAAAAATAAAAATCAGACCAGCCGTTATCCCTGAAAAAAGAAATATACTTTTTTTCATTACTAATCTCAGTTTTTAGAAATATAGATTGGAGATGACCAAGCCCTGTGTTCTTCTTTTGATAAACACTGGTCACTAGAATCAACCCTATAATCTCCCCAACATGGGTTTACTTCAACACAATTACCTTCTGCATCAAATGTACACCTGAGTGAATCACCATTTATTGTATCTGTTGGCTCTTGAATAGCCCTTACATAATAAATTGATTTTCTACCATCATTAATAAAGTCAGGATCTTCAAAATTAACTTCGCAACCATCCCCGCCATCACAAGGTAAAACCATCCATGGGTCTTGTATTAAGTCTTCCACTTCTTCATTTTCATTTATTTGGGGTGTAATTTTTACTACTTCAATACGAGAAATTTTCAATCTTTCTGATGAAGGATTATAGCATTCTCCACCACATAAAGTATCAATTTTTTCAGCTGGTAATCCATCCATAGCATAATCTTCACATCCAGCTTTTTGTTTAAAAGCACCTACAGCTTTTACATTAAATTTTGGATTCTCAGATTTCTCTAAGGTTGAACCCATTGGATTTAACTCAGGTCCAGAAATTTCATCAAACCATAAAAGTATTCTTGGACCAGATGTCCCATAAATTTCTTTCTTTTCCATAGCATCCCAAATAGCATTTCTATTTCTTCCCTCAGAATGAACGGCCGCAAGACCACCTTGAGTCCAAAAACTTTGCTGACGCTCAAGCTCAGTTAATTGAAAACCAGCATTAGTGTTTAATAGTTCTTCACGGCTAATTTCTGTAATAAATGAATTTTTTGGTTCTTCGCTTGGTAATAAATAACCTCTGTAAAATTCACTTCGAGCTCCAGCAGCTTCTGTTGTTAATTTTCGATCTACTGGTTTATAGCCAGTTCCAGGTCGGGCTCTGTGGTTGTCTGAAGCCGATATAAAGCCCCAATTGAAATTTTGTGGTTCTTTTGATTCAAAATTTGTAATTGCTAGTCCATATTGAACTGAAGTAGTTGGATTATGGTTAAATGCAGGTAAAAAACAGTCTTGGCACTGTCCAGAATTAAGATAATCCTCAGAATTTTCTCCAGGAACAGCTAAGTGAAAACCAACTCCTAAATTTGCTGTTACTTCCCTTGCTTTTTCAGCCCTAAGAGAACACTCCTCTTTACCTAACCCTTCACTTAAACATCTTGCTTCTATAATTTGACCTGCCCTCCAGCATGAAGGAAGGAAAGTATCAGTTGGCATAGGGCATGTTGGATTTTCAATATCACCAATAACTTGTCGATAAGGTCTAAATTCTTCAGAATTACCATGTCCAGACATAACCTCTATTATAGGAAAGGCCTCCGGTCGCATTTCTTTTTTAAGTTGCTTATCCCATGACGTAGTTGGAGGCGTATAAAAACCCCAAGATGAACCATGCGGTATAATAATAGGTCTCAGGGATTGTTCTTCGAGACGCCTCACTAACTCACCTGGATCTCTTGCTTCCTCAAAACAATCATCTGGTAATTCATTTGAAGGTAGACTTGCGTCACAAGATGGAGCCTCTCTAGCCTCTTTTAAGAAAGCTTGAAGATTTGCATATTCTTGAAAATTCTTAAGATCTAAAAAACCCAATAATTGAAAATTATTTGATGTACTATTTCTTAGAGCATTAACTGCCACTCCAGACGCTGCAATAGGTCTCTTAGCTACATTTTCATCCTCAAGATCTCTAAAAATAACATTCTTATGACCATAATGTTCAGATGGCGTAGCCCCAACCTGCGTCCATTCAAATCCAATAAATGAAATAACATCTGTACTTTCTTCTTTATTAGAAGCAAAGGAACATTGACGAATAAGTTCTTTAGTTTGTTTCCATTTTCTAGGTGATGATGCCTCAGCATGATCAGTAGTAGCCCAAAAATCAATTCCTGAGCAATATCGAGCATAATCACAAGCATCAGACATTGGAGCAGAACCTGAGCCATTTAACATTGGTAATGTCCACATAAAGGCATCAGTAGAAAATGTTGTGTGTACGTGCAGGTCACCAAAAAGAATCTGCTTGGGCTCTTTAACTCCTAAATTTTTCGAGGCATCATTTTGTATTTTTGTTCTTTGAGAAATTATTCTATCGGGAATTATTTCTCCTTGGATAGATCCAACCTGCTCTAACTTTCCAATCCAACCGTAATAAAGACCTCCAGCAAAATAAATTCCGCTGGCAAAAATTAATAAGAAAAATAAAAGTACTAGTTTCTTCATAAGTTAAATCCTCCCAAGATTTAAGATAAAAATCCTTGAATTTTAGCTGCTTCTTGTCTGACCTTTTCAGGACCACCAAGTATTTGTCGACTTAAACCTATTCTTTTAAACCAATAATGCATACCTAAAAGATCGGTAAAACCCATTCCACCAAAGACTTGAGTTGAAACCCTTGCAACATCTTGTCCAATCTCGGACAAATGTGCTTTGGCATGACAAGATAAAAGGTCTGCTTCTTCATCAATATTATCTTGAGCATAAGCAGCATACCAAAGTAAAGATCGGCAAGGCTCAAGATCTGCAGCCATTTCAGCACACATGTGCTTAACAGCCTGAAAGGAGCCAATAACTCGATTAAATTGTTTTCGTTCAAGAGAGTATTCAACAGCCTTTTCAATCATATTTGAGCTAGCGCCTAATATATCTGCTGCCAAAAGAACTCGGCCTACATTTATCGTTTTTTGAATAGCTTTTTCTCCACCAGGTATTATTTCAATATCTACTGAGTCAAATATAATTTCAACAACAGGTCGAGTTGAATCTATAGTTGGAATTTCACAAATTGTAACTCCTGTATTTTCAGTATCTATAAGGATAAGTTCTTGGTCTACAGCCGTTATAATAATCCTAGGATTTAATTCACCATCTATTGCAAAAATGCTCGTTCCTGAAACTTTTGAGTTATTTAACTCTAATCCAGTATTACTTCTTTTTCCAACAGCCTCCGTAAGAGCAACGCATGCAGTTATTTCTCCAGATGCAATTAATGGAAGCCATTTTTCTGCTAAATTATTTCCTTTTTTGAATGCTAATGCTGTCGGAGCCATTACTGAGTTGCCGATCCAAGGTGTTGGCACAGCATACCTGCCAAATTCTTCAGCTATTAAAGAAGCCTCCAATATACCAAGACCGGAACCGCCATATTCCTCAGAGATTAGAATACCAGGGAGTCCCATTTCAACTACTATTTCTCTAATATTTTCACGTATACCCTCATCGCCTTTAGAATGATTTCTTAAAAGGTCTATATCAATATTTTCACTAAGCATTTTTTTTACGCTATCAGATAAAATTTCCTGCTCTTCAGATAAGGCAAATTCCATTATTTTTTTCCTTCAAGGATAGGCTTTGGCTCTCTAGGCATTCCTAATCCAGATTCACTAATAATATTTTTTTGAATTTGAGCTGTTCCACCACCAATTATAAGACCGAGGTCAAACATAAACTTCCATTGCCATTTTCCTGAGCCATGATCGTGATTGCTTTTTCCGTATATTGTTCCAAGTTCACCAAGTAAATCAATTGCAAATCCGGCAAGATCATGATTGAGCTGGCACCCATTTAACTTAACTATAAGCTTTGCCATTTTAGCATCTGATTTTTTATGAGAAGCTGTTAATAGTCTTAAGCTATTAAATGACATACTTAATACTCTAGCCTGAAGCTTCATAAGACGGTCTAAATAAACAGGATTATCAATAAGTTTTTCCCCATTGAATGTTTCTTCCTGCATTAAATCTATAATTTCTTTTAATCTTGTTGCAGATTGATTAGGATCACCAAGCATTCCTCTTTCATGAGTTAAGGTAGCATTAGCAACATACCAGCCCTCACCCCTTTTTCCAACAATTTGTGACTTAGGAACTCTGACATCAGTAAAAAACACTTCATTAAATTCTGCATGACCAGTCATTGTCATTAATGGCCTAACTTCAATACCAGGAGTTTTCATATCAATTAAAAGGTATGAAATACCTTTATGTTTTGGCGCATCAGGCTCGGTTCTTACAAGACAAAACATCATATCTGACATTTGAGCTCCCGATGTCCATATTTTTTGACCATTAACTACAAAATCATCCCCATCATCAACAGCCTTAGTTTGTAAAGATGCTAAATCAGATCCCGACCCAGGTTCAGAATAACCCTGACACCATATAACTTCTCCACTGATAGTTTTGGAGATCCAAGATTTCTTTTGTTCGTCAGTCCCTAGCTCCAAAAGAGTAGGAACAAGCATTGAAATACCTTGATTAGCCATTCCTAAAGGGATACTTGATTGACTAAACTCTTCAGCAATAATTCTTGATTTTAAAACATCTGAATCTGCTCCAAAACCTCCATATTCTTGGGGTATGGTTCTAGCAGCATAACCCTTATCAATTAATTTTTTTTGCCACTCAAGCTCTTGCTTACTAGGCCTAACAGGTGTTCTTGCCTTGCCAGCCATATGGATATTTTCACTAAGGAAGTTTGTTACTTCTTTTCTAAAAGACACATATTCAGGTCCTGCATTTAAATCCATTTATTTGGCCTCTTGAATTTATTCTTATTAATAAGTTAATTATAGACCAGAAAATATACTACTCAAGTCATAAGATAATGAATTAAACGAAGCTAAAATATCGCACCTAAAATTGAATATTTGATTTTACAAAGTCATTAAAGGTAGATAAAAAGTCATTAATGACAAAAATAAATATCGTGATTTAATCTTATTGCTACGATTTAAAATAAAAAGCTAAAATGGAAAAAAATAATTCCAAGGATTTCAATAAACTTAATAGGTAAGTAGATGAAAAAATTATTATTAACACTTTTAATGTTCTTAGGCTTTAATCAAGGTAACACTCTCGCTGCAACCTACCCTGATGGAACAAGTGCATTTTCTTTCAGTTTTGAATCAATAGATGGAAGCCAAATGGATTTATCTCAATATAAGGGGAAAGCTCTCTTAGTTGTAAATACAGCATCATTATGTGGATTTACTGGTCAATATGAAGGCTTACAAAGTTTGTGGGAAGAATATAAAGATAAGGGTTTAGTTGTTATTGGTGTTCCATCTAATAACTTTAAAGGCCAAGAGCCAGGAAGTGATGGTGAAATCAAAGAGTTCTGTGAAACAACATTTGGTATTGATTTTCCTATGACATCTAAAGTTAATGTTACTGGTAAGGATGTTCATCCATTTTATGTTTGGGCGAATTCTCAATCTGGACAGGAACCAAAGTGGAATTTTTATAAATATTTAATCGCACCTGATGGATCTTACAAAAATATATACTCTATGATGACAAAACCAAATGCTGGAAAAATTATCAAAGCAATAGAAAGTATTCTTCCGGTTAATTAAAATGAAGAGGTTAATTTTTCTTTTTACCTTCTTCTTATTTATTTCCTCGCAAAATGTAAGTGCTCATATAGAGGTTAGTAATTCTTGGGCTAGGTTAGTTCCAAATGGAATGGGAGCTTTATACTTCGATATTCAAAACTCTCATTCTGAATCTGATATTCTAATTCGCGCTTCATCTCCAAACGCTAAATCTGTCATGCTTCATGAAACACAAAGAAAAGATAATATTACCTCCATGAAACACCTTATGATGGGCATTAAAATTCCTGAAAATAAAAACTTATCTCTAAAGCCTGGTAGCTTTCATATTATGCTTTCAGGATTAGATAAAGGATTGAAATTAGGTGATAAAATTGAGGTATTGCTTGAGTTTAAGAATAATGAGAATATCACTCTATACCCAACCCTTAAAATTAAACCGCCAAAACTTTAGGCAATAAAAAAGGCTGTATAAATACAGCCTTTTAAATATATCTTATTCTATTAATTATTGAGCAACGTTATAACCTAAAATAGCTTTTATTTCTAAAAACTCTTCAAAACCTAACTCACCCCATTCTCTTCCATTTCCTGATTTTTTATATCCGCCAAATGGAGCTGTAAAATCGGGCCCCGCTCCATTAACGTGAACATTTCCTGAACGAATTTTTTCAGCAAATTTTTGAGCTTTCTCTTGGCTACCAGAAACATATCCAGATAATCCATACTCAGTATCATTAGCTATAGAGAGGGCGTCATCCTCGTCTTTATAAGGCAGAATTGAAAGTACAGGCCCAAAAATTTCTTCCCTCGCAATGGTCATATCATTACTAACATCAGAGAAAACAGTAGGTTTAACAAAATAGCCAGCATTTAAACCTTCAGGTTTGCCTGGGCCTCCTGCTACAAGTGTTGCGCCTTCCTCTATACCCTTTTCAATAAGTCCTTGAATTTTATTAAATTGAACTTCGCTTACAACAGGACCCATTCCGCCCGGAGCAACATCTATAGGGTTTCCAACGACAGTTGCTTCAGCAGTTGCCTTTGCTATTGCAACAGCTTCTTCTTGTCTATCAGCAGGAACAAGCATTCTTGTTGGCGCATTACATGATTGACCAGAATTGGTGAAAACACTCCCTACACCCCCAGCCACTGATTTGTTAAAGTCAGCGTCATCAAGAATAATATTTGCTGATTTACCACCCAGCTCTTGAGCTACTCTTTTTACGCTATCAGCTGATGCTTTAGCTACAGCAATTCCTGCTCTTGTAGATCCAGTGAAAGACATCATATCTATATCTGGATGTGAAGACATTGCTTCACCAACATTCATTCCATCACCATTCACTAAATTAAAGACACCTGCAGGTACTCCTGCTTCATCAAGAACTTCAGCAAATAAAATAGCATTTAAAGGGGATACCTCTGAAGGTTTTAAAATCATGGTGCAGCCCGCTGCTAATGCAGGAGCAACTTTACATGCGATTTGATTAATAGGCCAATTCCAAGGAGTGATGAGACCGCAAACACCGACTGGCTCCTTGCGAAGTCTTGTTGTTCCTTTATCTTCTACGAAATCATAATTTTTGAGAATTTCCATAAATGTTGCAAAATGACCAGCTCCAGTTGCAGCTTGCGCTGCTTTTGAAAGCCATAAAGGAGCACCCATTTCTGATGATATAGTTTCAGCAATCTCGTCATATCTTGACTGATATACTTCAAGAATTTTTCCCATAAGGGCTAATCTTTCTTCTTTAGATGTTTGAGAAAAACTATCAAAAGCATTTTTTGCAGCCGCAACTGCTTTATTAACATCCTCGCTATTCCCCATTGCAATTTTAGCAATAGATTCCTCTGTAGCAGGATTAATAACATCAAGGTGTTGAGGGTTAACAGGATCTACCCACTCACCATTAATATAAAACTGAACGCATTCTTTCATTTAATTGTCCTCCAATTGAAAATATAATTTATTACAACACAGCAATTATAAACCAACAATACCTTTTACATGTAAAAAATAAATTATTATAATGAAAATATTAAATAATAAAAAATTACGGAGAATAAAAATGGCCAAACCATATCCAAAAGAAGATCACCTTATAGGAAACTTTGCACCATTAAGAATGGAAAACAATATTGGAGACTTAATTGTTGAAGGAAGTATTCCTTCAGAAATAAACGGTACTTATTATAGAAACGGTCCTGATCCAAAATTCCCTCCAAGAGGAGGCAAGTCGCATTGGTTTGGTGGAGACGGAATGGTTCATGCATTTCATATAAATGACGGAAAAATTTCATACCTCAATCGCTGGATGAGAACTGTAAAGTGGACAAAAGAAGAGGAAGCCGGGGAAGCTTTATTCCCAAGTGGAATGGATCCAACAGATACAGATCCCTCAGTTCAGGGTCTTGAGACTGATGGATTAGCAAATACTTCAATTGTTTCACATGCAGGAAAACTTCTAGCTCTTGAAGAAGCTCACGCTCCTTTTGAGTTTAATCCTGATACCTTAGAGTCTATTGGATCACATACATTTAATGGAAAATTACAAGGCCCAGTTACAGCACATCCAAAAGTTGATCCAAAAACTGGTGAGCTATTATTTTTTGGTTATATGGCTGATGGTTTTTTTAGTGATACAATAAGATTTACAGCTGTCTCTAAAGAAGGGAAAATTACAAAATCTGAACTTATTAAAGCTCCATTCCCTTCAATGGTTCATGATTTTTATGCGACTGAAAATTATATTATAATACCCGTTTTCCCTTTAACAGGGGATTTTGAAAGAGTTATCAATGGTGGTCCTGCATTCGCTTGGGAGCCTGAAAAAGGTACTCATATATGTATTTTGCCAAGAAACGGGAAAGCAGAAGATGCTGTGTGGATAGAATCTGATCCTTCATTTGTTTTTCACTATATGAATGCATATGAGGAAAATGGCTCCATAGTTAGTGATTGTATGGAATTTGGTCTACCACCATTATTTCCTCATGCTGATGGTACAATGCCGAAACAATCTGGTGTAGAAGCAAAACATGTACGATGGGAGATTGACTTAAATAAATCAAAATTATCTAAAACCTCCTTAGATACAATTACTGGAGAATTTCCTCGGTTTGATGAAAGATTTGCATTACAAAAATATTCGAATGGATATTATGCTGGTAATATTGGCAAGCACCCTAAAGGAATGTCACTAAATTCCGTTATTCACTATGATTACCAAAAAAGTGAGAGAAAATCATACACAACTGCAGAAGGCGGAGCTGTAGGTGAGCCTGTTTTTGCACCTAAATCAAAAGACAGTAAGGACGGAGAGGGATGGCTAATTACGACCGAGTATAATGCTGCAGAAAATAGATCGAATTTAATTATTTTAGATGCTAAGCATGTAGACGATGGTCCTGTCGCGACGGCCCAATTACCTCATAGAATTCCTTATGGTTTTCACGGGTGGTATGAAAATCGAGCATAAGGACCTTTTGTGAATTTTAAGAATAAAATTTTTTTTTACTTTTTAGTATTAATTTTTCTTCCTTTTGAAATTTTTTCTCAAGAAGATAGTAAAATTGTCTACGACCAAATTTATTTTCAAAAATTTAATATAACAAATGCTGCAGACGCTATTAAGAGAATTCCCGGTGTAGAAAACTTAAGCTCTGGTAATTCTTCAGCGAATTATGAGCCTGGTGGTAATAATAAAAAGAGAGGTTTTGGATCATCTGGAACACAAATTTTAATAAATGGAGAGAGACAATCTTCAAAAAGTAATAATATTATTAAAACCTTAGAGCGAATTAAAGCTGAGTCATTAATTAAAATAGAGGTAATTAGAGGTTCAGAGGCAGGACTCGATGTTCGTTCTGATGGAGTAATAGTAAATATTATCATTGATGGGAGTTCGTCAAAGGGTTCTGGTACATGGAGTTCTGCTTTAGGTTTTTTGACTTCAGGTGATAGTAATTGGAGAGGAACTGGGTCCTGGGCAACCAAAATAAAAAAAACTGATATTGTTTTAGGACTAGAAAGAATTGGTGACTTAAATAGTAGAAAATACAATGAATTCACTGTCGATAAAACACAATCACTACTTTATTACAGGTTGCGTGAGACAATTGAGTACCAGGCTAGTAATAGAATAAGCTTAGATTTAAATTCAAAAATCAATAATAAAAATACATTAAGAATTAATGCCTTGGTGTGGTTTGATGGAAAAGAAAATGCGCCACAAATTCAAGAATATTTTTTGCCAGCCGATATCAAAAATGAAGCATTTTATGAAAAAATTGATTGGGATAGAAAAGAAAATAATGATGGCTGGGAATTTGGAGGTGATTGGGAACATCAGTTCAATAAAGCAAATTCATTTAAGTTAAGGGCTGTCTTTACAAAAGAAAATGAGGATCAAAAAGATACCTCATTTTTAAATGATACTATAAATTTTTATAATAATATCGTTGAAACAAACGATAGAAGTGAAAGTGAGAGAATAATTCGATTAAGTTTTAATAAACAGCGCAGCAAAGGTGGTTATCTTGAGTATGGATTTGAAAGTGCATACAATGAATTAGACAGAACTTTTAATTTGATTTATTTCGACAGCAATTCTAATCAAACAGATTCAGGTTTATTAAATACCTCAGGTACAGTTGAAGAAGATAGATACGAAGCATTCTTATCTTATAATTTCCCTTTTACAAAAAAAATTAGGACTGAGTTAGCTTTAAATTATGAATGGTCAGAAATAAGCCAATCAGGTGATGTAACTCTCTCAAGAGAATTTAAATATTGGAAACCGCGTATAGATATTAAATGGGACTATAAAAAAAATAGGCAAATTAGATTAAGTTTAGAAAGAAGTGTTGGTCAAATTAATTTTGATGATTTTATTTCAAGCTATGATCAATTTGAAGAAACTATTAGAACAGGAAATCCTGATTTAAAACCTGAAACAGCCTGGGAATTAAAACTAGAACATGAATGGCGACTACCGAATGATGGAGGGGTTGTAACATTAAAAGGCTTGGCAAGCGAAATAGATGGACCAGTTGATAGATTACCGATAGATGGTTTTGCTGGTATAGGAAATTTAGGATCTGGTGAAAGAACCCAAGCCAGAATTGATGGAAGTATTAGAATAAATAAACTTCTTGAAGGAGGGGTTTTTAGATTTATGGGCTACCTTCAAAGTACAGAGGTTATTGATCCTGTTACAAATATTAAAAGAGATTTTTCATGGTTTAAAAGATGGGAAACTATGATTGGTATAAGACAAGACATCCCCGGAGGTAAATACAGCTGGGGCATTACTTACAGATCGCAATCGCAGTTCAATATTTATGACCCTTATTTATTAGGAAGATTTGCACAAGATCCAACTTTAGGGTTTGGCTTTACTGCTAAAATTAACCCTCAATTAAATTTGAACTTTATGGCAAAAAATATTTTTGGTACAAATTTTGGTTTTGGAAGAAAGCAAATTTATAATGGATTTAAATCTAATAATGATCTTCTTATTCAAGAAAATTTTGATGTGAATGATCACAGTTTTTTTAAAATTGAACTTGAAGGAACTTTTTAGAGTTAACCATTAGGGTTTGTAAATTCTGCGTTTTCATCGTACTCAACAACTTTATTAAGTCTTTTGTCAAATACAGCTATTCCTAAGCAAATAAACATTAAGGCTATAGCTAGATAATAAGGCGAATTAGAATTCCAAATAAATAATTGCATACCTGTTAAAGGGTTAATAAGAAAACCAGCAGCATAAGAACTTACAAGAATTCCAGCTGCTGCCCCTTGCTCATCCTCGCCAACAGCTAATGATAGGCCTGTAAATAAACCTGGACCCATTAAAGCACCCCCTACCCCATAAACAGCCATTGCAAGGCCTGTTACATAAAGTCCATTTGAAATTACAATTAAAAATAAAGATATAATTGTTGCAATAGAGCCAAGCCTTAGTAAAAGAGCAGGTGTTGGAGAAATTCTTCTAATAATACCCAATTGAACTATTAAAGTAGCAACACCAGTAAAAATTAACATAGTTCCAGTATAAACTGATGCTTCGGTATTTGAATAACTAAACTTATCCTGAAGATAGAGTGATAATATTTGCATAACAACAGCACTTGTTTGACTAATGCAAAGCCCCATTAATGCAAAAGAAATCACCCTTGAGTCAAATGGTGTCAATCGAGCTTCCTGGACTTTAGCCGGACGTATTGGTTTAGTTTTTTCTGGTAGGTAAATAAATATTAAAAGGGCAATAAAGCCAGTAATACCTCCAAATAAAAAGTAAGGGACCAAAGGTCCTAATAATACCGCTGCCGAAGCTAGTCCAGGTCCAACAATACCACTTATAGCAAATGCCGAACCCATAACAGCCATAACGCCTGAGCGCTCTCGTTCAGTCGTTCTATCCGCTACGTAAGCCATTGAAGCAGAATGGGCTCCAGATCCAAGAAAACCATAACAACCTCGAGTTAAAATCAATAATCCAAACAAAGTAGGTAAGTTAATTGCCCCAAGTTCATTTAATCTAAATTCAACACCCATTAATATGGTTGTTATTGAATAAATAATTAATCCAAGAATAATTATAGATTTCCTTCCTAAATAATCACTTTTTTTACCCCAAAAAGGGCTCATGATCATCCAGCCAAGCGCAGATAATGAAAAAATAAAGCCTACTTGTACTTCAGATAAACCAAGGCCTCGCGCATAAGGAGGTAAAACAGCAATAAAAAGTGTTTGGCCAGTACCAATTGCAAACATGCCCAGGAATAAAACACGGAATCCTAACTTTCTCTCTTGAGGTGTGGTTTTTATAGAAGTTTTCATTATATTTGCTAAGTAGCGTTACTTCCCATAGCGCCATCAGCTAATCTTCCACCATCAACGTTTAAATCTGATCCTGTTAAATATTCAGTTGTACAAAGAAATAAAATAGCATCCGCCATATTTTTTGGGAGGCCAACTTCTCTCAAAGGGGTTTCTAACTCAAAGAAACCTTTTAAACCATCATCGCCTTCATCTCCTCCACCAACCATAGGAGTCCAAACGACACCAGGATGAAGAGCATTAATTTTTATATTTCTATGAGCAACCTCTATCGCTGCCGCTTTAGTCATAGTTGTAACAGCACCCTTAGAAGCACAGTAACCAGATGCCTCAGGTAGACCCATTTGTCCCATTAAAGAGGACACATTTACTATAGACCCACCGTCATTCATTTCCTTTAAACAATGCTTCATTCCTAACCAAGTGCCATCGATATTTACAGAACAAATTTGATTAAAATCATCCAATGTTGTTTCCAAAACTGGTTTTAAGAAAAACTGTCCAGCGTTATTAACTAAAATATCTATTAAACCAAAATGATCTTTTGTTTTTTTAATAACCTCGATCCAATTATCTTCATCTGCAACTTCATGAGAGATAAATAAGCTCTTAGTACTATACTTAGCGATCATTTCAGCAGTCTCTTTTCCAGCATCCTGATTACGCCCAGTAAAGACTACTGATGCGCCTTCTTTGGCAAGAAGAATTGCTGTTTCCCTTCCTATGCCCGATGTTGCGCCAGTTACTATTGCTACTTTATTATCTAATTTTCCCATATTCATTTACCTTGCACTCATCCCACCATCGATGGTTAATTCAGCACCTGTTATAAAGAATGACGATTCTGAAACTAAAAAAAGAATAGTTTTAGCTATCTCTTCTGAGGTAGCTTTCCTGTTAAGAGGAATGTTCGACTTAATATATTGATCTTCATCAACATCACCAGAAAAAGTTTTACTGATATCAATATCAGTTAGCCCAGGATGAATTGAATTCACTCTAATTTTTTCAGGACCTAACTCACATGCGCCGGCCTTTGCTAAAAGCCTAATTCCGCCTTGAGCTGCACAAAATGCAGTAGCGTTTGAAACACCAACTTTTCCTAAAACAGAGGATATCATTACTATTGATCCACCATTTCCATGCTCTCTAATAGCTTTTGTTCCATATTTAAGACCTAAGAATGATCCTGTGAGGTTTTGATTAATTACATCTTTAAATTCTTTTAGGGATGAACTTTCCATGGACTGCGATATAAAACTTCCTGCACTATTAACAATACTGTCAATATGACCAAACTCTGAACTTGCTTGACTAATAACATTTTCCCAATCGCTTTCTGATGTTACGTCATGTTCTATATATTTTGCAGAACCGCCATTACCTATGATTTCTTTTTCGACAGAAAAACCTTCTTCTTTTCTCTCGCATGTTAAAATAATATTTGCGCCCTCTGATGCGAGAAGCCTAGAGGCATCAGCTCCAATGCCTCTCCCTCCGCCAGTGATAATAATATTTTTACTTAGAAGAGATTTCATGAATTTTCCGAAGATTATTAAATCTTATTGTACAAAAAAAAAGGATGAAACGCTAGCGCTTCATCCTTTATTCCTACTTTTAATTCTTGTTAACAAAAATTTCTTAATTCAAAAATCCATATTCATAGGTCACCCTAGCTTTAGAATCTAACGATGGTAATGAGAAACAAATATTTGTTACTTTTTTACAACATAATAAATCTTGAACTTTAAATTCCAAATACTTATTAATATGTAGTAGAATAATTTTTACGGAGGGTATGATGAGCGAAACAATAAAACCAATTGATGAAAAACTTGAAAATTTAAATATCTTTGACCCAGAGCTTATGAAGTGTCCGCATGCATTTTATAAAAAATTAAGAGATGAAAGTCCAGTTTATCAGGACCCTACAACTGGTATCTTTCAAGTCTCGAAACATGAATTAATTTGTGAAGCAGCTCGTAATGCAAAGGTTTTTTCAAACGACTTTGGGGCTCTTCAGAAAGATGGTGGATCTGATTCTTATCCTCAAGAAGCTGCAGAAATTATGGCAAAAGATGGCTATCCTTCTGTAAATACAATGTTAACAGCCGACCCCCCTCGTCATACAAAATACAGAGGTCTTGTTGACAAAGCCTTTGCTCCAAAAAGAGTTGCTGATATGGTCCCAGCAATTGAAGAAAAAACTAACTATATAATAGATCAATTTTTCGATGATGGTAAATGTGAAGTAGCTAGTCAAATTGCGCAACCATTGCCGATAAGAGTTATAGCGGAGGCACTTGGTGCATCATCTGATGACTATGATAACTTTAAAATATGGTCACAGGCTTTTACTGATCAATTATCAGGGACAAGTACGCCTGATGAGCATATTGAAATAGCAAAAAAGCTTGTTCAATTTCAACAATATTTTGCTGATAGACTTTCTGAAAAAGCAAAAAATCCTTCTGATGATATTTTATCTGATTTAGCAACTCTTGATTTTGAAGATGAGAATGATGTATCAAGAAAACTTGAAACAGCAGAACAATTATCTATCATTCAACAACTTCTTGTTGCAGGGAATGCTACTACAGCACACTCAATTACTGAAGCCATCAAACTTCTAATCGAAAATCCGGATCAAATGGAATTAGTCGTGAATGATCATAGCCTAATCCCGAATATGATTGAAGAATCTCTCAGGCTTTTAACTCCTACAAATAATATGTGGAGAATTGCTACTGAAGATACTGAGCTTGGAGGTGTTGCTATACCTGCTGGTTCCGCATTACTTCTTCGCTACGGATCAGGAAATAGAGATGAGGAGTTATTTGAAAACCCTGACAAATTTGATGTAACGAGAAATAATGCAAGACGTCACGTGGCTTTTGGTCAAGGTATTCATGTTTGCCTCGGTATGAACTTATCAAGGAAAGAAATGTATACAGCGTTTCCAATTATTTTAGGTCGATTAAAAAATATGAGATTTGCCGATGGGAATAAATTTAATTATAGCCCTAATGTATTATTAAGAGGTTTAGACAACCTTTATATTGAATTCGATAAAGCTTAATTAGTTTCAATTATTTCATAGTCTAATATTTTTTTTTCTATTTGTAATTTAAGATTTACTTTCTTCTTTTCACTTATAAATCTTTTTTGAACTAAATTTCTTACCTCAGCGAAAGTTTTTTGTTTAGCTTTTGATATTGAAGAAATTTTTAGTATATGAAGGCCATAAGGTGATTTAATTGAGCCCTGCCATTTCTCGCTAGCAGAAAGAGAAAAAATTATTTGAGCAGTTTCTTCCCCAAAATGCCCTATTATAAAAGATTTACTCCTTTGGGCATAATTTTTCTGATATGGGAAAATTGAAATCTTATTTAATAAATTAGCATTAAAAAAATCTTGATTTTGCGACTTTGTATAATAATCTATATCGTCAATTATATTATCATCGTCCTTGCGAAAGAAAATATGTGAAAAAGTAATTTTTTCATCCTCAATATACAAAAAATTATTTTTATTATAGAAGGACAATAAATCTTCTTCGGAAACCTCTTCCTCAGGTAAATTATTAACAAGAGATTGCTCTCCAAGCTGTGCTAAACGACTTGAAATGACAGGATCAACTTTATCTAAACCCCAACTTAAGGCCTCTCTCTTTAAAACTTCCCTTTTTATATAATCCTTTTTAATTAATAAGACTTGAGCCTCTGTAAGATCTTCATATTTTATAAAAACTGGCTCTTCAAGATTTCTGTTAGCTAAGTAAAAAAATTTTAATGAACTATCATTGACAATAATTGAATTATCATTCAAATCTTTTTTACTCAAAAGCCCAAAAAAAATAACTATAATACCTAAGATAATTCCAAAAATTATATAAATTCTTTTTGTCATAACTAGCTATCTTGTCTTTACAATATTTAAAAGAGTTCGGGCAATCTAATTAAAAGGTTACTCGGGGCTATACCAAATGGGTGATGTGTATGCCCTCTCCTGCTGAGAGCTAGGAATAAATTCAGGTAATTTATTACCAAAAATCACACTATCATATGTTGTCCAGCGAGGTGTTGGTATCTCGATAACCCTTACATAATAAAAGGATTGTTCCTTTGGATTAAAATCTGGATCACTCCAAAAAGACACAAATTGAGCCTCACCGATACTATTTTTATATGTTGCAGTTTCAACATCAACAGTATTCGACCCAGCGTCTGAGGAAAGGTCCACGTCATAAACTTTTTCAGAAGAAGATCCGTCTTTGTTTGTCCATCCTTTTACTACTTGAACCCTTTCTAGGTTAGCACCATTAGGATCCTTAGCAGCCATAATTATGAAATTTGGAGACTTATTTCTTCCTCGTAACGGAAGATCAGAACCCATTGGAACTCCCTTATTGTATCCTAAATCAACAAAATTCGGATCAAAAGAATCTGTTTCAGAAAATTTCCATCCTCCAAAAAAACGAACAGCTATTCTTGGTCCAGTTGTTGCATAGGTTTCTTTTCGTTTAAAAGCATTAAAAATTTCTTCTCGAGTATTATCCCTTGCCCAAACACCAGCATACCCAGATGCTGTAATTTGCCAATTCTTCCAAAGATCACCTGAAGGTATATCTTCTCCATCAGCAATATTGACAGGCCGCCCACATCCAGCCATGCAACTATCAACACGGCCAGGCCCTGGTTCTGAGTCTAAGAATTTACCAAAGAAGTTATCCTCCTCAGATGCTGCTAAAGCAGTGTGATTATCGGTACTTCCTATGAGGCCAAACTTATATGGATTTACTCCAATCTTCTTTTCTATTTCCAATCCTCTTCTAAGACCAGAACGAACGTAACTACCTTTATACCTATATTTTTCTTTTTCTTTATATTTATAACACTTATAGTTCAATGGATCTTTACAATCTCCTGTAGTACTTATTCTAATTAATCTTTTTGTCTGACTTCTTCCAATATTTCCTTCCCATGTTTCATAATCTGCAAATTGATCATCAGGGGATAAGGCAGGGTGTGTTTCACTATCACCTTTAACTTGTGTAGCCTCTACTAATGGTTCCCATCTATTACGCATATTGGCATAAGCACTATCTATAGGCTCACCATAGGAATTTTCTGAAGGAAACATTCTTCCTCCACTTATGTTACTATTATGAGAAATTGATATAGCTTCTCCCCCAGTAGAAGAATTATATTCTTTAAGAAAATTCCATAGATCCTCTGGTTTACGGCTATCAATTGCAGAGAAGGGAATAATTTTTTGTGCCAATTTTGCATCATCCTTAAAAACTACTACTCTATGTAAATTATCTCCAGTTGGTGCTGGCGTCCATTCATAGCCAATCAAGGCAGTAAAAATTCCTGGCTGATTAAAACTATCAACATTTTCAGTTATCTCTTTCCAAATAGGTATATAATCCTCTTTTGAGAATGTATCATCTAATAATCCATTTAACCCATCAACAAATTCGGTAAATAAATTAGGATCATTTTCATCCATATATTTTCTCCACCTTTTACCAAGAGGTGTTTTTAAAATTTCAGGATCTCTATTCTCAATTCTTTTAAACATACCAAGAAATGTTGCATGATCGGAAACCATTAAAAAATCTAAAGGAACCCTTAATTTTGCTCTAACTCCTTTCTCAGAAATTACTTCCTCGCCTCGAGCAAATCTAAAAGCATCACTGGGTGTTAAATTTGAGTTACCAATTGTATAGGCATCAGCAGATTGATTGGAATGTAAGTGAGTATCACCCCATAAAAGTTTGCGAGGGTAGTCTTTATCTACTCCAGTAGAATATTCAACAGCATTTCCAAAAACTGGAAATATCATGAGAAAAGAAAGGAAAAGAAAAAATTTTTTACAATTAAACAAAACAGACCCCCTAAATTTTATCCAATAATATTACATTTTTTTAAACAAAAAAAAAGCGACCATTTAATATAGTCGCTTTAATTATTTTAACTTGGTTTTCTTAAAAAGAGGCAGAGAATTCGATACCATAGCTAGTACCTTCATTCCACCAACCTCTTGCAGTTAACGGATCAATAGTTGACCATCTTTGCTCTCTTTCATCAGTTAAGTTTCTGCCATAAATTGATATAGTATACTCATCCATAGAAAAACTAATTGTGGCGCTCAAATCCTCGAGCGTATCAAGTGTTCCAAGTGAATTGTTAGAAGCATCTGACTCTACTGAATCTCTAAACCTATATGATAATCTTGTTTTCAACTCGCCATTTCCCAAAGGTGTTACATATGATGTTGTTGCACCATATGTACTATCAGGGGTATTGCGAGGTGTTAAGCCAGAGTTATCAGTAACTATTTGGTCACCAGTTAAATCAGCAAAATAATCAGCATACTCAGTATCCATAAAGCCGGCATTAACCATAATATCCCAAGACTCAGAAATCTGATAAACAAGTTCAAGCTCAAGCCCTGTCATATCTAAAGATGATGCATTACGAACAACGGTTGCAACATTAGATAAATCAACAGGTATTAAAATGGATTCTTGTTTATCTTCGTATTTCGCTTCGAAAATCGAACCATTAAAAATCATTCTTCCATCCATTAATGTTGATTTCCAACCAAGCTCTATATTCTTAAGATATTCTGGCTCATAAGATGGGTCGATATTAAAGTTTGCCTGACGTCCAAAGAATCCTCCACTCTTAAAACCTTCGCTATATGAGGCAAAAAACATAAGATCATCATTTGGTTGATATCGAATACCAATTTTTGGAGTTGTTTCATCCCATTTTCCTTGATAAGGCCTAGGATTAAATAATGGCGGAATAGTATTAGGGATTATATCTCCATCAGGACTTTGGGGATCCCAAGGCATCCCTCTATCACCGCCAACAAAATCTTTCTCCTCTTCAGTCCAACGGAATCCAGCTGTTAAAGTCAATTTATCATTAATATGCCAGTCACCTGAGAAGAATATAGCAATAGATTCTGTTACTTGTGATTGTCCATTAGAATTAAGAGTTGTAGGTGTATATCCAGGGTAAGGAAGACCTAATTGCGAAAGTCTGTAATGTAAGTCTCCAACATCCCACCTTTGAGTATAGTCTACTTCCCAATCATATATACCAGCGACAAATTCAAATTTATCAGAAAACTGTGATGTAATTCTAAATTCGTTACTTTTTTGATGCCAATCATTATAATAATTCATTCTCAATAGACGAGCTGGAGATCCATCAAAATCCTGCATATTTTGCTCATCCATATCCCTATCAGTTGAGATAAATGTATAAAGAAAATTCTCAGTATCATAATTTACAGTAAGTATAGTTGTTTTGTATTCATTATCACTAAAGTTTGACCCATCTGATTCTGTAAGATCAGGGCCATCATTTGCATCTTTTTCACAGCCATTATAAGGGTCAAAACCAATTTGAGTGATAGTACAGGCTAACATGCCAACAGTATTTCTGTTAACATAGGCACCTTGCTCACTTTGATCATTCATAATTTCATGATGAAGTTTAATGCTTAAATTTTCATTTGGCTCCCATTGAGCAGCAAAGCCAAGGTTTACCTTATCATCACCACCAACATCACGCTTCAGAGTTGAGTTATAAACATGACCATCACTTTGAATACTTGCGCCAAATATTTTAAGGCCCATCTTATCTTCAATAATTGGAACATTTATAACAGCTTTGAAATCCTGACGACCAAAATCACCTATGGTCATACTTATGTCCGCCCCATACTCCATAGTAACAGGGGTACGAATAATATTTAAAACACCGCCTGTAGTATTTTTACCAAATAGTGTTCCTTGAGGACCACGAAGAACCTCAATACGTTCAATATCAAAATTTTCAAGAAGAACCCCGCTAGCCGTACCTAAGAACATTCCGTCCATAACAACACCTACAGGTGGCTCTAAACTTTTATCAACGTCTAAAGTTGAAATACCTCTAATTGTTATTCCAGCACCACTGCCAATACCTGGAGATCTCCCTATTATAAGATTTGGAGCAAAATTTTGAATATCATCTATTCTTCTAACACTTGATTCTCTAAGTTGAGCCGCTATGGCAGTTACCGCCTCAGGGACATCTTGAATTGACTCATCCCTTTTTCTTGCTGTAACAATAATTTCTTCAATAACCAAGCTTGATGATTCTTCTTGAGCTGAAACTGAAAAGCTTAAAGGAAACATTATTGAAAAAATAGTCAGTGAAATTAGAATTCTTGTTATTAAGGTCATTTTGTCCCTCCCAGGGAATGCTTTTGATTTTTTTTATTAATTATACTTTTAGCAAAAATAGAGTATTAGAATTTTATCAAATGTCAAACTATTGAAATAATAAATATAAACTATTTATATTATAAATAATTTCAGACTTAAATCTGAGACATAAAAAAAGGGCGCATGAAGCGCCCTTTAATTAACTTTATTTAGTAACTACTTTTAATAAGACGCTGCAAACGTAATACCAAATGTAGCTGGTTCATTCCACCAACCACGAGAAGTTAATGGAGCAATAGTTGCCCATCTTTGCTCTCTCTCGTCAGTAAGGTTTCTTCCCCATACTGTTACACTATAATTCTCAAGTGAATAACTAATGGTAGCATTAATATTTTCAATACTATCCAAATCACCTAATACATTATTAGAAGAATCAGTATTCATCTCATCTCTGAAGCGATAAGAAAGTCTTCCTTTTAATTCACCATTACCAACTTGAGTAGTATATGACGTTGTAAAACCAAATGTATTTTCTGGAGTATTACGAGGAATAAGACCAGAATTATCAGTGATAACATTGTCACCATTTAGATCAGCAAGATAATCTTTGTATTCCGCTTCAAGATAACCATATGTAACCATAAGGTCCCAAGCTGCAGTAACTTGATACTGTAATTCTAATTCAAAACCCATCATCTCCATTGAAGCAGCGTTACGAACAACAGTTGCAACATTAGTTAAATCAACAGGTATTAGAATAGACTCTTGTTTATCATCATACTCAGATTTAAAGATTGCACCATTTAAGATCATTCTTCCATCTTGTAATGTTGATTTCCAACCTAGCTCCATGTTTTTAACATATTCTGGCTCATAACCAGCGTAGATGTCAAAATTAGCCTGACGACCAAAGAATCCACCACTTTTAAAACCTTCACTGTAACTAGCATAAACCATTAAATCATCATTTGGCTGATATCGAACACCAATTTTTGGTGTAGTTTCATCCCACTTTCCTGAATAAGGAACTGGATTAACAAGAGCAGGTCTAGGTTCGCCTTGATCTGGATAATAACCAACACCAGCATTACCACCTATGAAGTCTTTTTCTTCTTCGGTCCAACGAGCGCCTAAAGTTAATGTCCACTGATCAGTTAAAAACACATCAATTGAAAAGAATGCAGCAATAGACTCTGTAGTTTGACTTTGACCATTTGAGCTAGCAACATCACTACTCCAAGGAACAGCAGTACCACTTCTTACATCTTGTGGCCAAGCACCTAAACGTGACAATTGATAGAATAGATCATAAACATCCCAAGCCTGGGCATAATCAACTTCCCAATCATATATACCAGCTATAAATTGAAACTTTTCAGAGAACTGTGATGTTAATCTAAATTCATGACTAGTTTGTTCCCACTCATTAAAGTAATTCATTCTCAAAAGACGGGCAGCAGAACCATCAAAATCTTGCATGTTTTGCTCATCCATATCTCTTGTAGAATAAATATAAGTATATAAGAAATTTTCTGTATCATAATTTGCAGTTATAATTGTTGACTCATACTCATTATCACTAAAGTTTGAAGCATCTGATTCAACTGTATCAGGTCCATCATTAGCATCTTTTTCACAACCGTTATTAGGATCAAAACCAATTTGAGTAATCGTACATGTTAAAAAACCAACAGGGTTTCTATTAACGTATACGCCTTGCTCACTTTGGTCTTCCATAATTTCATGATGAAGTTTTAAGCTAAAGTTTTCATTAGGCTCCCAGAGAGCTGTAAAACCATAATTTTTCTTATCGTCTCCACCAGCAGGTTTGTTACTGTATGTATTGTAAACATGACCGTCATGTTCAATACTTGCAGCAAAAAGTTTTAGGCCAAGCTTATCTTCAATAATAGGTAATTGAACAACAGCCTTAATATCTTGACGACCAAAATCACCAACAGTAACGCTTAGATCAGCACCCATTTCATTTAAAGAAACTGGAGTTCTAATAACATTAAGAATACCACCAGTTGTATTTTTACCAAATAGTGTTCCTTGCGGTCCACGAAGAACCTCAATACGCTCAATGTCAAAGTTATCTAAAAGTACGCCACTTGATGTACCTAAGAACATTCCGTCCATAACAACACCAATTGCAGGTTCATAACTTTTATCACTTTCAAGTGATGCTACACCTCTAATTGTGATAGCTGCACCACTACCAATACCAGGTGTTCTATTAATAAATAAATTTGGTGCAAATGCTTGAATGTCTTCAATACGACGAACGCTACTTTCACGAAGTTGATCGGTAATAGCTGTAACAGCCATTGGAACGTCTTGAATAGACTCTTCTTTCTTTCTAGCAGTAACAATAATTTCTTCAATAGCTAGGCTATTTACCTCAGCATCCTGCGCTACAGCTTCATTCGTAAATGAATTAAAGCCAAATAAAGCAACAGAAACCGCAATAACAGTATAGTTGAAGTTAGTAATAATTTTTTTAATCATATTTTTTTCCCCATTATGATTCTTAAAAAGCTCCCATCTTTTAATAAAATTTAGCCCTATAGTAAAGAATATAATTGTTTCCAAGTATATTCCCACCATAAGGCCTTATTTTATTGTAATAAAAAACCGGGAAGGAAATTTATCATGATAAATTTAATACATTTGTATTAGTATGTAAATAAATTAATACATTTGTATTAACTTTTTTTTACACTAGAGTTACATTATGAATATTGAAGTCAAAAAATCAGTAATTAATAATAAAAATATTAAATACAGCTCAACGCAGCTTGATATTATGTATGCTGCTGAGATGGTAATCGGAAAAAAGGGAATTGAGAACACAACTCATCGAAATATAATTAAGCAATCGAATCAAAAAAATATTTCAGCAATAAATTATCATTTTAAAAATTTAGATGAGGTTATAGACGGTATTCTAAATATAAGAATGGACGTCATGATGTATGAAAGAAAAGAATTTATTGAAAAAGCCGAAAAGGATCATGTCATCACAAATCTTGATCTTGTTAAGGCATATATATTGCCATTATATAAAAGAGTTTTTTATGATTCTGAGTGGAAGTATTACATATTTTTTATAAATGATTTATTACTTAATAACACCCATCAAACAGTTAACAACCTTCTAAAGTATAACTTTCCGTCAAGTATAGTAGAAAAAAGGATAGCCCAAATAAATAATTATCCAAATGATTTTATCTTTAAAGAAAGGATAATGTCTAATGGTAGATTTTATATATCCTCTTTAGCTGCGCGTAAAAGAGAGATTGATAGTGGCAATATCGATATCTTAACGGAGAAAGAGTATTTAGAATTTTTACTTAAAACTTCTACTGGAATTATATCAGGCAAATAAGAAGTATTTTAAATTTTATCCAATAAAAAAGGGCGCATAAAGCGCCCTTTAATTTAAATCTCAATCCTTAAGGATTAAAATTCAGCAGTTAGAGATATACCAAAATGTTGACGTTTTTGCGGTGTTGCAAAAGCAAAAGCACCAGCATCAAACGGACGTACAATATAAGCACCATCTTCTAAAATATCGTTACCAAAAACAGTGAATGTTAAATTAGTACCACCAGCTGTTACTGTATTATATGTAAGTGATAGGTCTAACTTTTCTTCACCATCTGCAATTATATCAGCACCTGGACCAAAAATATAAACTTCTGGATCATATGTACCATAGTAATCATCTTTAGCAGAAAACGTACCAGCAAATATAAGCTCACCATTATCTACTGGAGCTATATATTCCCAACTAACACTAGTTGTTGAATCTGGAGCCATTTTTACAAATGCAAATTCAGATACATCAACGCCATTATTGATAAATTGATCATAAGATGCATCAAGAAAGCCAAGACCCGCTCTTAAAGTAAGTCTTTCAGTAGCTTTATAAGTTGCTTCTATTTCTAAACCATCGATTGCCACTTCACCTGCGTTACGAACAAATGTACATGTAGTTCCGCAATTTTGAGGAACCCCATCAACAATAATTGATCCGTCACCGGCTGTAACAATAGTTTCCTGTTTATCAGTATAATCATTTGTAAAGGCTGTAAGATTTAAAATTAAACGGTTATCAAGAAGCTCACTTCTAATTCCTAGCTCGATAGTCTCTACTTCCTCTGATCCAAATGGTCCAACTGACTCAGGTGTTGTTCCTCTAGCGTTAAAACCACCAGAACGATAACCTGTTGAATGAGATAAATAAACCATACCAAAATCTGTATTTCTTTGAATTACGATTTTGTGTTGGATATTTTCATCTTCAAAATCACCATCAAGGTCAAGAGCTGTAGGAGTTCTTGCCACCTTATTATCAAATGAAGCATAAGTTTTAATATTAAAAACCTTTTCTTCTTCAGTGTATCTTAAGCCAAGAGATAAAGTCCAAAGGTCAGATAAATCATAAGACATATCACCAAATATTGCCATTGCTTCAGCATCTTGAACTGATCTAAAGTTTTGAACAGGACCTGAATCCATATTTGCTTCAGTTTCAATCATATAGAAACCTAAAACATAATTAAGAGGACCATCTAAATTAGAAACAAGTTGAACTTCATGAGAAGTTTGCTCATAAGTCTGATCCCTTACAACAGGGAAAACACAATTTGGAGTAACAACTGCACCAGCTGAGCCCCATGAACAAACATCCATCAGCTCTGCAAAATCATTATTACCAGAAATTAATTTTACTGTATGATTATCAAGTTCCCAATTTACCCTCAAAGACATATTATTACCTTGGATGCCACTGTAAAAACCTTCAGCTGAATAAACAGTCATGTAATCATTTTCTTTTGACAGTGCTCCAGATGTTGCATTTCCTTGACCTAAAAGAGCAAAAAGACCTTGTTGAGCTCCAAGTTTATTTGTGTAAGCTTCTGTTATGTTTAGAAGGTTGTGTTGAGAGTTGTCATTATAATTATCAAACGTAAAATTAACATTAATATTTTCAGCAGGGTCAAAATCATAAACAATTGATGCCGCTGTTAAATCTCTCATTTTTTCTCTTTCATTTCGAGTAACATTAAAAGCAAAATTATCACTTTGAAGTCTTCTTAATGAAACTTTTAAACCACCGTTATCTCCAATAGGAGCATTGAGGATTAGTTTAACATCACTTGTGTTATCTTCTTCTAGATCAGTTTTGAATTTAACACCAAACTCTCTTGTTGGTTTAGTTCTGTTAATTGAAATAACACCACCGATAGTGTTTCTTCCAAACAATGTACCTTGAGGGCCACGAAGAATTTCAACTGATTCTAAATCAAATAAATCTAAATCAGTACCTGAATTTGATGCCGCAAAAACACCATCAATAACAGTACCAACTGTTGGTTCAAACGTTTTTTCTAAATCATCAAATGAAAGACCACGAATTGAGGCACTCATTCCGCCTCCACCGAACGCCATATCGTACATTTCTACATTTGGTGCAAGTTTTTCTAGATCTTGTACTCTTTGAATATTTCCCCTTTCAACCTGCTCAACACTTAAAGCTGTAACAGCCACAGGAACATCTTGAATTGATTCTGATCTTTTACGAGCAGTAACAAGGATTTCTTCTACACCCAAAGGTGCTGCAGAATTTGCAGTATCTTGAGCAAATGATTGCTGATTAGTTGCTATTAAAGCAAAAAAAGCAAAAACAAATAATGAAATTGGTTTATTCATATTAAACTCCCCAGTTTATGAACATTTTTAAAAAGTATATAAAAAATAATATATATAAATAAAGACCCTAGAATCATCAAAGGACTTTATTTGAGGCAGTACTAATTTAATTGTTATGATTATACAAGTTTTAATAATTTCTTTTTAATAAGTGTAATTTTTTTACAACATAAAAAAGGCGCCCTAATCTAGAGCGCCTTCAGTATAATTTATAATATCGCTACTTAGAATCTAAATTCTAGCTCGACACCAAAATTTTTCGGTCTATTTACAGTTCCTTGTGACCAATATCCAGCATTATATATTGGTGTTGGATCACTTGGGCCTGCTGCTGCATAGAATGCTGCAACATCAAGGAAGTAAAGGTTGTATATTTCGTCTGTTAGGTTTTTACCATATAATGACAGTCTCCAATTTTCAGATTCATAGCTTAATGAAGCATCTAAAATTCCAAAGGCATTATTACATGCAGGATTATTTCCACTATAATTTGCCGTATTATATTTATTATTTGCAGCAATACAGTAGTCATCTTTCCAGCGATAATTAAAAGAAGTCACAAGATAATCACCATTAGTAAGAGCGTGTTCATATAGAGCACCTAAACTTAACGTCATTTCAGGAGCACGACGAAGGTCAAGACCACTATTGTCTAAATTATTTCCAACTCCATCAAGAACAGTATAGCTATCATATGATGCATCTAAAATACCTAAATTAGCTGTTAATGTTAATCCAGGGGTAGGTACCCATAATGTTTCTAATTCGAAACCATCAATGCTAACTGCAGCAGCATTTTGAACAACTGTTAATGTTACAGCTCCATCGGTACCGGGAAGAATAACATCTTCTTGTTTATCAGTATAATCAACAGAGAAAATAGCACCATTAATTTGTAAAGTATTATCAGCCCAAATTGATTTAAATCCTACTTCAATACTTTCAACTGATTCTGGATCGTAAGGACCGGCATTATTTGCGCCTGTAGCTCTACCATTAAACCCACCAGATCTAAATCCTTCTGAGTAAGAAGCATATACCATACCATTATCAGTATTATAAGTTATTCCAACTTTTGGAGTAAAATCATCCCAACTTTCAGTACCAGCAAAAGTCTTAGTTTGACCAGTTGCAGGATCAGTGTATTCATTTATAGCAGATGCTGAAATTGAACTATCACATGCTCCCCAACTTTTTATTGCATATCTTGCATCAGGAGCTGTTTTAGTTACACCAGCTTCTTCTCCAGGCCAATTAGCATAAAATATTTCTGTTCCAGTTGCATCACGACCTGTAAAGACCTGACACATAGATTTTTCTTCATCAATCCAACGGCCACCAAATGTAAGTGTCATTTTATCACTTAGGTCATAGTCAACCTGAGCAAAAAATGCTGTATTTTCCGTTGAATGGAGCGTTCTAGGTGAATCATTTAGTCCGCCAAAAAACCATGTAGTCTGCCAAGCATCATATTCGCTTTCCCAAAGGAAGGCGCCAACAGTTGTTTTACCCCAAGAATAATTAGTTTCTAAACGAAGCTCTAAACTTTCTTGCTCTTCAGTTTGAGGACGAGAGACTCTAAATAAATCAAGAGCACTATTATCGAACTCTTGAAGGGAAGTCTCTTCCATTTCACGGCTACCATAAACAATAACAAGTTTATTGTTTTCATTGATATCATACTCAACATTTAAAGTAATAGCTTCAACTTCAACACTAGCAGTCATTTCAGTACTATGAAAAGTATTATAATGGAATGAGCTAATTGCTTGATTACACTCTGAGCGCGGTTGGCCAACTGCAGGGAATAGATCTGCAACACCATTAAAACATGTAGTAGGTCTAACATTACTTTGGTCATTGATATCATCATATATTAAATGAACTTGAAGATTTTCAGTAGGATTCCAGAGCGCAGAAAGACTATAAGCTTCAACATCAGCATCTCCTTCGGAAGTACCACGTGTTGGATTATTAAAATAACCACCACCACTAATACTCATAGCTGATATTTTAGTCGCTAGCGTTCCATTTAACATAGCAGGTAAATTAATGAGTGCCTTTATATCTTCCTGATCATCTTCAGAAATATTGAAGTTAATTTTACCACCTAATTCACCTGTAGGTTTTGAACGAATAACATGAACAAGACCACCAATTGTATTTCTACCAAACATAGTTCCTTGAGGACCTCTAAGTACCTCAACTCTATCAGCATCCCATACATTCAAGAGGGCTCCGGTAGAGGTCGCGAGATAAATACCATCTTGATATACAGCAACAGCTGGATCAAAACTTTTTTCAACATCCGACATTTGCATACCACGAATAGAAATGGCAGCAGTACCATTACCTAAAACTGGATCGATAATTAAATTTGGTGAAACACCAGCAACATCCATAAGATCACGAGCAAAAGCTTTTTCTAAAGCAGCAGCGTCCATTGCACTTACTGATGCAGGAACGTCTTGTAAATTTTCTTCTCTCTTTTGAGCTGTTACAACAATTTCTTCGATGCCAGTACTAATTTCTCTTTGCGCCAAAACTTTATCAGATGATAAAATTCCTACAAAAAAAGAAAAGCAAATAGTAGCACTTAATAAATAAGATTTCTTCATATTTGATATCTCCCCAGATATAATTAAAGTAACTAAAATAGCAACTTAGCTAAAAATAGACCCAATAAATAGTTTATTTTAATACTTTAGACAAATAGAAAATATAATAACTTTACATAAGTGTATTAATTTTACAGCACTACCAATTTTCTGCATGTGGCCGTACCCAGTGATCAAATGTCCAAGCAGACTTATTTTGATTAACCAAATGAAGAGCTTCAATTGCAATATCATCAGGACTAATAAAATAATCATCTGGTTTTTCAGGCCACATTTCTCTTGTCCAGGGAACATCGATAACTGCGTCAATAGTTATATAAGCAACATGAATACCCTTAGGACCTAAAAACCTAGCCATCGATTCGCTTAAAATCTTTTGCGCAGCTTTTGTTGATGCTGTTCCACCAAATTCTGCTTTTCCTCTATGGGCGGATGTATTTCCGGTTACAATAAGAGAACCTTTACCTTGGGTTATCATATCAGGACATAGCAACTGAGAGAATCTTAGTAATGATATTACATTTGTATCAAAGTTTGACTGAAGGTCTTCAGGAGTAAAGTCGAGAAAACTTCCTCTTACACCTCTTACAGCATTATGAATAAAAGTATCGGGTTGACCAAATTCTTTAATAACATTTTCTACAGTGCTATTAATTGAATTAGAATCTCTGACATCGCAAATAAAGCCTTTTGATCCAGGTAATTCTTTTTCAAGATTATTGAGCCTTTCTTGATTCCTTGCAATCATTGCAATTTTATAACCTTCGGCGTGAAAGCATCTTGCTAGAGAAGAACCTGTTCCAGGTCCAACTCCAGTTATCAAAGCAATTTTATTTGGCATAAATTATTTATTCTTTAAGACTTCTTCTTTTGCCCAATTAATACCCCTTCTTAGAAGAGTATAAAAAACAGGAAGATCCCAAGCACATCTCTCAACCGCAGGATAATATTCAAGAGGCTCAGGTAAGTCGTGCATATCATAGTGGCCGCGGCAATGTCCTAATGTTAGATAAAGAACTTCTCCTTTATCTACAGTATGGAGGTATAAAACAGGCCAATTTTCTTGTGGCCAATCTTCTTCTACAAAACCTTCAGCCTTTCCATCATATTCAGCTTCAAGAAGTACATTGAGTTTTCCATGAAGCTCCATTAGATACAATTCGTCAGTAGTTTCAAATTCCTCAACACCCTCAACAAGAGGGTGATCAGGTTGAACTACTTTAACTTTATAAGGTTCAATTGGGGGGTGAGCTATAAATTGTGAACCCAGAGTTTCCATCATAACTGGAGCAATTCTGGGACTATCAACTTTACCATCAGACATAAATTGAAGAATTGAATTAGTACCGTGCAATGCTAACCATCTATTACCTGAAGAGACATAATCTTTAAGAACTCTTTGCTGCTCTAATGTAGGACGAACATCGCAAGTATAAGTAATTAAAAAATCAGCTTTTTCTATAGCATGGAGATTTGAATAATCTTCAAAAACTCTAACCTTCATTCTATCATCTTCTGCTAATAACTTAAGTATCTCTAATCTAGCAAAATCAATATCATGGAATTTACCTCCAGCAATAAAGACTACATCGATTTTCTTCTTTATATCATCAGTCATGATCTACACCCCCCAACTTAAATTAGAATTGAACGCCTTTTGTAAATCCACCGTCAATCACTACATTTGTTCCTGTTGTATGACCGCTTGCAGGGCTTGCAAGAAAAACAACTGACTTAGCAATATCTTCGCCTGCACCAAATTTTCCAAGAGGTATATTTTTAAGTGTGGCATTATAAAAGTCTGCCATATTGTCTTTGATATAATTCCATGGACCACCATCGATATAAATTGGACCTGGGCATATCACATTAGAACGAACACCATTTGCACCTTCAGTTTGAGCAAGGTGATTTGAATAATTTAATAGTCCAGCCTTTACAGCCCCATAAGGTCCACTTCCTGGGCCCTCTTCTATTGCAGTAGTAGTTGAAATCATAACAATCGATCCATTTGATGCCCTGAGGGCCTCTATAGAACTTTCAACAGCTCTAACTGTTCCCATAATATCAGTTTGAAAATTTGCAGCCCAACCTTTTTCACTTGGGTCTCCGCCTCCAGCACTAACTTGTGGTACTAAAATATCTAGCCCACCTAATTGATCAATTGTTGAAGCCATCCAAGCTTTAAAAGAGTCACCATCTGCAACATCAGCAGCGCCACCAATTGCATTAACACCTTTTGAACTAAGAGCTTCAAGAGCAGCATCTACATCTTCAACCTTACGCGAGCAAATAGCCACGTCAACACCCTCATCAGCTAAAGCATGGGCTGTTGCTAATCCAATGCCCTTACTACCACCTGTAATAATTGCTTTTTTTCCTTTTAAACCTAAATCCATAATCTTCCTCCTTTATTAATAAAACTACATTGGTGGTCCAAAACCAGGGGGCATTCCCCCAGGGGTTATGGTCACCTTTTTCTTTTCTGGTATAATAATTTTTATTTCACCATCTTCCTCTATAATATCAAAGCACACTAATGGTTTATTTGATAGGTTTGTCATAGATTTTCCTGTAGATAACTCAAAACGTGCTCCGTGATGAGGGCAAGCATAAAATCCTCCGCGAAACCTACCTCCAGAAATATTTGTATTTGCATGAGGACAATTATCCTCAACAGCAAAAAGATCAGCTTCTGCAGATCGAATAATTAAAACAGACCTTCCATTAGATCTAAAAACTTTTTCTTCTCCAGGCCCTATATCTTCAGATGAACATATGGACACAAAAAGATTTTCTTCTTGAGTCATAATAAAACTTTCAATAATTAATTAAGCTAGCCGTAATTAGGAACCTCGCCACCATCTTCCATAATAAGGCGATCAATGACTTGATGAAAATGAACAATTCTTCTTTCTTGCTTTCCGCACCATAACCCTTTGTAGGATGGGTTATTCATTCCTTTTTGAACGAATGGTAAGTTATGAGCATCCTGGTCAAGAACTTCTCCAAGAGAATGTTCTTCTCCATCTTTAACATAGCGATGCTCTGGTCTTGTATATTCACCATTAGCTTCCGCATCTCTCGCTGCTTTTGCAGCCATAGTAGCAGCCGTTTCGGTACGTTTATTATTTTTGTCTTTAGCTAAGCTAAACATTTGAAGATCATAAAAACATTTATTAGGATCCTCTGGGTGAGGTCGTTGAGTAAACATCATATAATTAGTCGCATGAGTATTTAAAGTTACATTGGGAAATACAAGATAGTGATAGTCATCAGATAATTGATCATCGTTTAATTTTGAAAAATCAAGATCCATTTCTTTGGCTCTTTCTCTTTGAGCAAGCTGAATATCCCTTCTAACTGTTTGAGCATTTCCTTTATAAGTTTTAGGATCAACTCCATGTTGTTCCATATAGATAGCTAAACTTGGTCCAATTTTTTCTTGGTCAATATGAGGTCTCTCACTAGGAACACCAAAAGGAACAAGGTAACGATTATGGATATCATATAAATCTATCTGAACATCTTTATCTTCTAAATAGTCCATTATTTGGGGATGAGTTCCCCATACATGATAAGTCTCATTAAAAGCATCTACAGAAGCTTTCCAATTACAATTCCATTCAACTGTCATATCCATTACCAATTGCATTTCATCAAAATTATAAGCTGACAAATGCTGATCGAGTGGCCCTAACCATTCTTTCAGGGGTCGGACATCCGGATTAAGAGAATACATAATCCATCCATTCCACTCTTCGCAAGGAAGTTCATCTAAATGCAAAGATGGATCACATAGTCCCTGAGGAAAAGTTTCTGGATCAGGACTATCAACTCTTTGTCCTTTAGCATCATACTGCCAACGATGGTATCCACACTTAAATGTGCCATCCGTTAAAATGCCATTTTTTTCTTGGGCTAATTGATTTCCTCTATGCTTACATACATTATGAAATGCCCTAACCTTTCCATCCTCGCCCCTAACCATTAAAATTGACCAATTTCCAATTTCGCTTGTTGTATAGCTATTGGGTTCTTTTATATCTTGAGATAAACCTCCACGGAGCCAAATTTTTGTCCAAATATGGTCCCACTCAAGCTTCATAAACTCTTTACTTGTATATCTTTCTTTTGGAATTCTAGAATAATCTAAATTAGGTTCTGGTGCTTTATCTCCAAGTGATCCTGGTTCAGCATAACGTATTAAAGGCATTAATTTCTCCAAATAAAATTTAAGACAATATATCTAATAATTTTATTAGATGTCTAGCATTATTAATAAGAATAAATTTAAAAAATTGAACAAGAAATGTAAATAGTATGTTTTTTTTGATACGCAATATTGCGCCTTGACCATTTAGTAATAGAAGTCTTGAATAGATTTATGGAGAGGGTTTGATGGAAAAAAAATTTGGACCAATAATGCAAATGGGTTTTATTGTTGAAGACATGGATGTTGCAATTGATTTTTGGACAAAAAAAATGAATGTTGGACCTTTCATTAAATTAGAAGGTATTGAGCTCATAGATCAATATTACAAAGGAAAGCCAGCAGACTTAGATTTTTCCGGCGCCCTATCTTATTCAGGAAGCATGCAAATTGAATTAATCAAACAACATTGTGATACGCCATCTTTGTATAATGAATATGTAAATAATGAAAAAGGAGGACTTCATCACTTATGTTGCCTAACTCAAGATATTGAAAATGACATTCGTATTTTAGAATCTCAGGGCTATATAAATCTTCAGGGTGGTAAAACTCAAGATAATGGTCAGTTTGCCTATTTAGATACACCTGAGAGAAAAAGACCGATCTTTGAACTTACTCAACTATCTGAGGGAGGATTGAGTTTTTTTGCCATGATAGAAGAAGCTGCAAAAAATTGGGACAAAAAAACAACTCTAATGGAAGCTGAGATTATACTTTGATTTATAAAATACTAATATAGAACAAACCACATACTTATTAAAAGAATAGGAGGATTAAATGGAAAAGAAATTTGGACCAATGATGCAGATGGCGTTTGTTGTTGAAGACTTTGATAAACCAATTGAATTTTGGACACAAAAAATGAATATAGGACCATTTTTTAAGTTAGAGCACCTTAATGTAAAAGATGTATATTATATGGATCAGACAACAAATTTAGACTTTTCTGTCGCTATTGCCTACACAGGAAATATGCAAATTGAACTGGTTAATCAACATTGCGATACACCGTCTATATATAATGAATATGTTAATAATGAAAAAGGACCTCTCCATCACTTATGCACCCTTACTGATGATTTTGAAAATGATGTTCGTATTTTAGAATCTCAAGGATATATAAATCTTCAGGGTGGTAAAACTCAAGATAATGGAAAGTTTGCATATCTCGATACAAAGGATAGGGAAGGTCCTATTCTTGAAATAGCTCAACTCTCAGAAGCCGGTCTTGGATTCTTTGATATCATGCAGGAAGCATCAAAAAATTGGGACAAAAAAACAGCAGTAATGGATCTTGGAGAAGTCAGAGTCTAAATCTTATAAATCAAAAAAAATATTTAAAATTATTAAAAAATGAATATCAAAGAAATTTATCAATTAGGAGTAAATTATGAAAGCCGCAGTATTTAAGGAACCAGGAAAACCATTATCAATAGAAAATGTTAAAGACCCTATGTGTGGTGAAAATGAAATGATATTAAAGGTCGAGCAGTGTGGTATTTGCGGAACTGATCTACATGCGAGCGACGGAGGTTCAATGGAGCCAGAGACTGGAACTATTTTTGGTCATGAGTTCAGTGGAGAAATAGTAGAGATAGGAAAAAATATTAAATCATCACTAAAGATTGGCGATCCAGCTGTTTCACTTCCCTTTATTTCTTGTGGACAGTGTCAGCATTGCATGAATGGTAATCCATTTTTTTGTTCAACAAATATGCAATCAACTGGTATGGGGCCAGAAGTTCAAGGTGGATATGCTGAATATGTGAGGATTGGTTTACCAGAAAGCATTAAAATCCCTAAAGGTGTAAGCTGGGATTTTGCAACCCTAGTGGAACCATTAGCTGTTGGTCTTCATGGAGTTAGAATCTCTAAATTTAAACAAGGTCATCGAGCTTTAGTAATTGGAGCGGGTCCAATTGGGCTTGCTACAATTCAGTGGCTAAGATTTTTTGGAGCAAGACATATTGTTGTTGCTGAAATTTCTGAAGAGAGAAAGACAATGGCTGAGAAAATGGGTGCTTCTTTAGTTATCGACGGAAAAACCCCAGCTGAGGAACTAGCCAATATATATCAAGAGGAAACTGGTGGCTCACCAGATATAATTTTTGAATGCGCTGGAATTCCAACTGTCATTCAAAATTGTTTAGAAATAGCCGCCCCATTTTCAGAAATAGTTGTAATAGGAGTATGCGATAAACCAGATACATTCATGCCTTTTCTTGGGATAATTAAAGAATTAACACTAAAATTTGCTATTGCTTATGTGAAAGATGATTTCCAATTTACTATTGATATGATGGAACAAGGAAGAATCAATCCAGCACAAATGATAAGTCAGCAAATAGGTTTTGACTCATTACCAACCACCTTTGAATCTCTCAAAACTTCAAAGGATCAATGTAAGGTTATGATATGTCCAAATCATTAGATATTGATGAGGAGCTAGAAAAAGGTAGAAAGTTTGGAAATCAAACTTTTACAAAAGGTGATGAAATTAACCTTTTAGTTATTACTCGGGGACATCCATTTGAGAGAGATCCTTTTTTTGAGATGATTGATTCACTTGGTTTCCAGTGGAGTCATATTGAACATCCGGCAGCTCAAAATTTTTTTGAGGCTGATAATATAAAAAAATATAACGCTATTCTTTTTTATGACATGCCAGGACTAAATTTTGAATCAAATCCAAATGAAGAGTCTTTTTTTGTTAATCCCTCTGAATATTTCAAAAAAAATTTTATAGATAGATTGAGCGATGGTATTGGATGTGTCTTTTTACATCATTCACTTGCGGGATGGCCATTGTGGGACGAGTATAGTGAAATAGTTGGAGGAAAATTCTTATATAAGCCAGGAAAAGTTAGAGGAGTTGAATCCCCTGACTCAGGTTATCGTCACTTTGTTGATTATAAGGTTATGCCAGTTGGAGACCATCCTATAACCAGAGGATTAGAAGAGTTTGAAATTGAAGATGAACTTTATCTTGCTCATGTTTTTGAAGATTCCATCAATCCAATTTTAAAAAGTAATTATAGCTTCAAAAAAGATAATTTTTATTCAGCCTCAAATGCCTTAGCTGGAAATCTAAACTCGAATGAGAATTGGAATCATGATGATGGAAGTAATCTTGTTGGGTGGACAAAAAATTATAAAAAAAGTGCTATTACTTATTTACAATTTGGTGATGGAGTTAAATCATATAAGAATGAAAATGTAAGAAATCTTGTGAGGCGATCGATAAGTTGGGTCATAAAAGAAACTGATGATTTAAAAAAATGACCGAGTATGTTACGATTTTATTAAGTTAAATTTAATTATAATAAAATTTTTAATTTTTAATTGAAATTAAGAAAAAAAAACATTTTAATCCATAATCTCAATTATACGATTTTAAAGAAGGGGACTAGAAATGCAACTAGCTAGAGAAGAACTCGAACAAGCCTATCGCCAAATGAAAACCATCAGGGATTTTGAAGATCATCTTCATAAAGAAATAGCCAAAGGAACTATAGGAGGGTTTACCCATCTTTATGGTGGCCAAGAAGCTATAGCTGTAGGTGTTTGTGAAAATTTAAGAGACACAGATTATATTACATCAACCCATAGGGGTCATGGTCACTGCATAGCAAAAGGTTGTGATGTCAAAGGTATGATGAAAGAATTATATGGTCGTGCAGATGGCTTATGTAAAGGTAAAGGCGGTTCAATGCATGTTGCAGATATGGATGTTGGAATGTTAGGCGCTAACGGTATTGTTGGTGGCGGACCTCCTCTTGCAACAGGTGCTGCATTAGCTGCAAAACTTGACGCAGAAGGTGGTGTAGCATTATCTTTTGGTGGTGATGGTTCATGTAACCAAGGTCCTGTTTTTGAATCAATGAATATCGCAGCTATCCTTAATCTACCTAGTATATATGTTTATGAAAATAATCGGTATTCAGAGCATACAGGTTCATCCTATGTTATTGCTTCAGAGAGTATTGCAAGCCGTGTAGAAGGTTTTGGAATTCATACTGTAAAGGCTAATGGTTTTGATTTCTTTGAAGTACATGAAGTAATGAAAGAATTAATTGCACTTGCAAGAGAAGGTAAGGGTCCATGTGCAGTTGAATTTGAAACAACTAGATTTTATGGTCACTTTGAAGGTGATCCACAAAATTATAGAGGACCTGATGAAGTTAAGAACGATAGAGAAA
>Ga0257114_1000228_pt1 | contig 43245 bp, 40 predicted proteins | sample SI112_10mmetaG_FD_190149 | JGI IMG/M metagenome (GOLD analysis project Ga0257114, IMG submission 190149) | Marine microbial communities from Saanich Inlet, British Columbia, Canada - SI112_10m | ecosystem: Environmental > Aquatic > Marine > Inlet | place: Canada: British Columbia | collected...
GGGTTGAATTGGCGCCAGAATTAGAAGATTGGGCAGAAGATATGTCGCCAGCGATGTTAGCGACAATGACAGATGCGTATTCACCAGCCATAACGGTTTACATTAAAATGACGACTACATCACCGCCATCGGCGACTTCTCAGTTTGGTTTATTTGATATGCAAATGTCATTCGCGCTGGGCGAAAATCAAGATATGTGTGGCTCAGAGTTTCCAGGCAGTACCGAAGATAAATTAGAAGCAGGGTGTCTGATGCTAGCTGGAAGTTCAGCAGGCGGGGCTAGAATCAAAGCCTCAGGTGGCCAAATTACCTATGTTGATTATCGAATGAATGATGCGCCCTTAAGAACCGTATTATCTTATTCAGGTGACAAGATTGAAGGGGTTACCGTAGATACTACTGGTTATGAGGTGGGTTCTTTCCCTAATCAGGAATGGGTTGAAATGGAAGTCATGTCTGGATTTTCAATCGACAATGGTGATGCTGCGGTCTATTGCAGTAAAGTAATTTCAGCTGCAACATTAGATTTTGAAGATGCAAGTATGAGTGCGGAAGGCTTTTTTATACCAAGCAGTACAGCGGTAACTTTGCCAGATTCAAATTCCGGCCTGACTACTGATGAGACTTGTTATTCATTGAAGGACTCTGATGCCCAGAAAAATATTCACCGCTATGGCGTTTATAATGTGGATGGGACCAGAGCCAAGTTATCTGGCCAAGCGGCATTCCCGATGAATGCCACAGTTGAAGATGCGGATGGAAATGATGTTGAACTATTTGGTTGGGCAGATTACTGGAATATCTATGTGGATGATTGGGAAAATCCGGGTCTATGGGATGCCGATACGGTCTGGACGAAAGAGCAGTTTGCAGGTGAGACGGGTCCTGCGTTACAAATCAAAATTGCTGCTGCTAACCAGCGAGTCACTAAATACACTAAGAGTTATCTTGCTTTAAATGATTTAGATAAATTGACCATGGTAAGCTGGATCAACGGGAATGATGATCGATGGGGAAGTGCTTATCAAAGTCTTGGTTTTCCTGCGGCTGAGCGTGAGTATGAAGGTAGTTACAATAAAGCCAATGCAACCTGGACCTTCACCAAGTCCATTGATTGGTCTAGTGGTTGGAATGAAACCACATTGGGGACACCGATTACATTCACTAATACCGAATACTTAGCGGCAATGTCAGTGACCTATGAGGAACCCTATACGCAACAACAACCGGCGATGAATGGTTTGCAACTTAATACCTGGCGGATCAAAGTCACAGATTATCTCCAAGGTGATACGCTGAGTGCGAGTGCGACTGAAAACGTGCAGTACTGGTGGTTAGGTGGGGTTAATAGTGGAACATTTGGTGGTTATCCATGGGGTAAAGATAGTGGAGATGCACCTGGTATTGATCTTGAAAATCTTCTGGGATTAATTAATGGTACGGCGAATGCCAGACCGATTAAAGTTAAGGGTTATTTTGGCAACCTACCAAATAGTGGCTCTGGTTCGACCAACATCGTAGTGAAATTAACTCATGGTGATGATAGCACGCGAAGTGGTACGGAAGATCAAGTCACATTTACCCTTCCGTTTGCCTGGTCATCAACTGGATCTTCTATGACTATGTCAATCGCACAAGGAACAACTATCAGTGGTATTTATAACGATGGTGGTACTGCTGCAAATGTGAATGTCAACTTGACACAAGCTATCTCAGAAACCTTCTCAATGAATAGTGATGGCGATGCGGCATTTGAGGTGCAATTTAACTCCATCTTAAAAGATCTAAAATCAATGACAGCTTCATTCGCAAGCTTCTTTAGCGATGGACAGCAGGTGAATGTCAATATCGATTTTGGTGCTTTAGATGTTTACACCGCTGAAAGTCAATCAGATGCGGCGGATGCTTTCGGAGTTACCTTAACGGTGAAATCAGCACCTGATACGAATGCAGCAGATGCCTGGACCGAAGAGCGTGGATTTTGGGCTTGGTCACCGGATACTGGCAATGGCTATGATATCCCAACTGAAACTTTCCAGAATCCAACAGATAATACGGCTACTTATGGTATCCAGGTGGAGTCTCGCCAAGAATTAACTCCTTCTGAGTATCCAGCGAAATTCAAATGTGTCTTTTTCTGCACCAGTGCAGCTACGATAAATGCGACTGCGGATGCGGCAAAAGCACTTAATGGAAGTCTCGGTACCGTAGTGAGCCCACATATACCAACGACTGTGCAGTATGTTAAATCAGGGGATCAACAGGGAAATCATTATCCTGGGATTTTAGCCACAGATGTCGTGACTTATACTCCAGATGGTTTGGGTATTAAAGATGGGTCAGGCAATGTCATGGGCTTTGCTAGCACTATCACAGAGAACGATGTCAGCACAGCAAATTTCAAGAATATTCCACAGGAATATCATACTGAAGAATTGGCCTGGGGAATTCGTACAGGCCGAATGCTGGGTGGAACAGATGCTGAAATTGCTACTGAATTAGCAAAATTAGAATGCAATCGGTCTGATAATTCCAAACCGTTAAGTGATACCAATAAATATCGTGATACGCACCCAGTCTTTAGTGCTAATGCAACACGTTATTGTGAGGATGCATTCTGGGAAGGGACGGGTCCGACCACTTGGTATGAGCTTGAGTTTGGTGCGTCCGAATGGCAAAGAAAGAAATATGCTAAAGATACAGCCACTGGTAATTATGTGAATTTCGCCAGACCAGAAACTCTTTACTATGCAGTGCCAGATGATGCAACCGTTTATACAAAAGATGCCGGCAAGAACGTAAGACTTGATTTCGGCGGTTTTGGTGAGCTCTGGGGTATACCAGGTCAAGTAATCAATGTGCTTACCGGTGAAGCATTAGGTGAATTTTATGATGGAGAATGGAATGATAACCTACGCTATGTACAGCGCTTTGCACTTGAAGCATATAATGGCGTTGATCCTGTGTTAACCAAAAAAGGCTCGGATATCACCTATAAAGTGAAAGCATTAGAGGGTGAACAATGGTTGGCCAAAAAAGATGCAGCACTCGGTACGTTAAGCTATTCCAAGACTGCGGAAGATTTGCCACCATATAGTGATATACAGATGCTTGGACCAAAGGACATGAATGGTGAGGATAATGCTGGCTCAATCGGTCTTATACCGACTACTGGTTTATTCAATGATGGAAAACCATCAGTAATTCATGGTGAAGTTGTTGCTACATTAGATTAACTTTAACTTAAGTTAATTTAGAAAAAAGAAGATCTGTATGGGTGCCATGCAGATCTTTTTTTTGGCATAAAAACCTATTAATTTTATGTTTTTGACTGGACATCAGAGTTGCATTTCTGCAAGCTTGACTAGTGTTTATTTACCCTGAAATTGATCCCATAATATTTTCTATCGGCTTCCTAAAAGTTCGGTGGTATGGGCTTATGTACTTATTTGGTTTTATTGTGGCTCTATTACTTGCTAATAAAAGGAGTCAACAAGCCTGGTCACCAATTACGAAACCACAAGTTGAAGATCTGATTTTCTATGCCATGCTTGGTGTAATTTTGGGTGGGCGTTTGGGTTATGTTTTTTTCTATGGATGGCAACAATTGATGGTCGATCCATTGTATTTATTCAAAATCACACAAGGTGGGATGTCATTTCATGGTGGGCTGGTTGGGGTGATGGTCGCTGTATGGCTGTATGGTAGAAAACTAGGACATGATCTCTGGGTTATGACAGATTTTGTGGCTCCACTTGTTCCATTAGGTTTGGGTTTTGGGCGGATTGGAAATTTTATCAATGGCGAGCTCTGGGGCAAGCCAACAGAGATGCCATGGGGATTCATTGTCAATGGTGTTTCGTTGCACCCCTCGCAACTCTATGAGGCGTTATTAGAAGGTTTTATACTTTTTTGGATCATCTGGATGTATTCACAAATAAAACGCCCAAAAAAGGCAGTTTCAGGCCTATTTTTAATGGGTTATGGCCTGTTTAGATTTTTTATTGAGTTCTATCGTGTACCTGATGCGCATCTTGATTATTTAGCACTGGGATGGGTAACGATGGGTCAAATACTCACCATGCCAATGATACTCATAGGTGCATACTTGATGATAAGTGCTTATAAATCAAATAATCAATAATTTGGAATCTTAATGAAACAATATCTTCATCTGTTAGAGCATGTTTTGGAGCAAGGCGCAAAAAAAGAGGATCGTACCGGAACGGGAACATTGAGTGTATTTGGTCATCAGATGCGATTTAATTTGCAGGAAGGGTTTCCTCTGCTTACTACAAAAGAGTTACATCTCCCATCCATCATCCATGAATTATTGTGGTTTTTAAGCGGTGATACCAACATTCAATATTTGAATGAAAACAAAGTGTCTATTTGGAATGAATGGGCAGATGAGCAAGGTAATTTAGGGCCAGTGTATGGATCACAATGGCGAAGCTGGCCGACTGATAATAATGAGTCAATAGATCAGATCACTGGATTGATAAATGATATAAAACATAATCCTGATTCTCGTCGGCATATAGTCTCGGCCTGGAATGTTTCTGCTATAGATAAAATGGCGTTACCTCCTTGCCACTGTTTATTTCAGTTTTATGTCGCTAATGGTGAAATATCATGTCAATTATACCAGCGAAGTGCCGATATATTTCTGGGTGTGCCTTTCAATATTGCTTCATATGCACTCTTATTGGAACTAGTGGCCGCCCAAACTAATTTAAAAGCGAAAGATTTTATTTGGACAGGTGGTGATTGTCACTTATATCTCAATCATCTCGAGCAAGCGAAATTGCAATTAACGAGAAGAACTTTACCTTTAGCTAAACTTGGACTCAAGCAATCAAGGACGAGTATCTTTGATTATGTATATGAAGATATCGAAATTAGTAATTACCAGAGTCAGGCGAAAATACCCGCGCCAATTGCGGTTTAGGTAATGAGCTTATCTATTATAGTCGCAAAGTCGATTAACAACGTTATTGGTATCGATGGCGATCTTCCTTGGCATATTTCTGAAGATCTAAAGAATTTTAAAGCAGTTACGATGGGTAAGCCACTTCTAATGGGAAGAACCACTTATGAATCTATTGGCCGACCATTACCAGGTAGGCGAAATATGATTATTACCCGTCAAAATAACTATCAAGTGGCTGGTGCAGATGTGTTTTTGTCACCGGAGAGTGCGTTAGCAACGATTGATGATGCTGAGGAAGTTATGATTATTGGTGGTGGCGAGATATATGCGAGTTTCTTCGATAAAGTGAATCGGATCTATGTTACGCATGTGGAGAAAGAGATTAATGGTGATACTTTTTTTCCAGAAATTAACTATAATTTTTGGGAAATTGTTTCGAAGCAATTTTTTCCTGTTAATGAACAGCGTGAAGTTGCTTTTTGGTTTGAGGTCCTAGAGCGGCGCTAACTTCGTCGCAACTACTTTTTCAGCATAATTTAGGTCTATCTCCTCCATTTTTTCAGCATCCATAGTGAGCTCTGCGAGTAATTTCTTTTGTATTTCACCTCGTTGATAAGAGACAGCGTATGGAATTTTCTCATGAAACATTACCATTGAATATCGAGGAATAAATTGATTGGGTAACCGTTTTTCTAATTCAAAGGAAAGTTCTTTTCTTAGTGCAAATTTTGGATCAAGAACACCATCGCGCATTTCAATATAATTATCTAAAGCCATCTCCTGTATTGCAGTGGCATTGTCAAATTGATTAGCTTCGAAATTTTGGAATATCTCTAGCCAATTATGTTCGTGTTGACCAATAACCTTATCTAATTCAACGCAATCATCAAAAGCAAAGTTCATTCCTTGGGCATGAAAGGGCACCAAGGCATGAGCTGCATCACCGATTAAAAGTAATTTATCATCTTGATGCCAATGCCGGCATCTTACTGTACCTAATATTCCCGTCGGATTATTTTTAAATTCGTGGATTAGATTTGGCAAGAGTGGAACGGCAGAAGCAAAGTGACGATCAAAGAAATCTGTTACAGCTGCATCTGTGGATAGTTCGGCAAAACTATCTTTACCTGTTGTTGGCATGAATAACGTTAAGGTAAAATCGCCAGCAGGGTTGGGGAGTGCAATGAGCATAAATTGACCTCGTGGCCAAACATGGAGAGCGTTTTTTTCCAGTTGAAAGCTACCATCATCATTTGCGGGTATGGTGAGCTCCTTATAGCTGTGCGGTAAAATAGATTCGCTTGGCATGATTGGTGCTCTATCATTAAAGGACTTACGAATCACTGAGCCTGCTCCATCAGCCACTAATATTTTTTGCGCCTCCAGGAAAAACTCTTTTTTTGGTGAGTGCATCTGAATCTTGGAATTTTCTGGGTCATAAGACTTGACTGAATGTTCAAAATTAATATTAACATGATATTTTTTTTCAGCAGTTTCGATCAAAATCTGGTTGAGATTAAAACGTGATACTGAGTAAATAACTTCATCTTCTTTTTGTCCATATGGTTGGAGCTCCTTGTCGCCATTTTTAAAATGCAACATTCGTCCTGTCATTGGGATAAGAAGGGGTTTTATTTGATCGAAGATACCAGCATACTTGAGCGCATTGATACCTCTGGAGGACATTGCTAAATTAATTGATCTTCCTGCCGCTTGACTCAGTTTTCTGGGGTCACTCCGAGATTCATAAATCTCTACTGCATATCCTCTTTTTGCTAAGATGATCGAAAGCAAACTACCACAAAGGCCCGAGCCAAGGATTTTTATTGATGCTGAGCTCATCAAATATTATTTTCAGTAATCGCTTCTTTAAGGCGCTCTACAAACTCATAAACATCTTCAAAAGAGTTGTATAACGGAGTGGGCGCCATCCGAATGACATTGGGTTCACGCCAATCACCAATTACATTTTTTTCTGTTAAGGAATTAAATATAGCTTTACCATTGAGACTTTTATCCAGGATTACTAGAGATAATTGACAACCTCGATTGAGTGGTGGGGTGATAGATTCTATTCTGCCTTTAAATGAATCTTGAATTAAAAAATCCATATAATTGGTTAACTGAATGGATTTTTTACGCAGTTTTTTAAAGGATGCTTCATGGAACATATGTAAAGAGGTGATCACTGGAGTCAATGAGAAAACCGGTGGATTACTGACTTGCCAGAGATCTGCATCTTTGGCTGCGACGAATTCTGCCCCCATTTTGAAACGACTTTCAAGGTCATTACTCCACCATCCAAGTAGTTGCTCATTACCGGCACTACCATGATGTGCTTCATGGATAAATGCTCCACCAACTGATCCAGGGCCACCATTAAGGTACTTATAAGTGCACCAAGCAGCAAAATCAGGAGCCCACTTATGTAGTTCAAGTTCTATATTTCCTATAGCATGCGCTAAATCAAGACCAACATTGCAACCCGCATTCTTTGCCATTTGACAGATTTCTTGCATAGGTAAAACTTGGCCACTGTAATATTGAATACCCGGTACTAGTATTAAAGCAATCTCATCACCTTGAGCAGCTATTATTTGTTGTAGGTCATCTATGAATAATTCATCATCTTTTGGTTGCCATTCAATCAATGCCTCCTTAGGATCAAATCCATGCAACCGAATTTGAGATTCAGCAGCAAATCTATCTGAGGGAAAAGCGGTTGATTCAATGAGAATTTTAAAGCGCTTCTGATTTGGTCGATAGAAAGTAGTCATTAACATGTGCAAATTGACCGTGAGGGTATTCATAGCAATTACTTCATGTTCTAGACTTCCGGTTAGCTCTGCGAATCCTGACCTCGCTTGCAGATGGTAGGTTAGCCAGGGTCGACCAGCTTTAGTATGACCATGTACTCCATATTTTGACCAGTCATCCAATTCTTCATTAAGGTACTGCTTAACTTTTTTTGGTTGTAATCCAAGTGAGTTACCACAAAGATAAACGCACGAGTAGCCATTCTTATCATCTGGAAATAAAAATTCAGAGCGATAGTGAGCCAGATCATCCTGACTGTCTAATGATTGAGCATAGGTTCGATTTGTTTCGAAGTTGAAATTATTCACCTTTCATAGTCCTTTCGATTGAGATTGAGCCATCTTAAAGCGGTATCAGCATATAACCACTGGTTTGTTTGGTCATCTAATTGCATATTTTTAATCATCTCTCCTGGTTTGTCTTCACCGAGTGGAAACGGGTAATCACTCCCGAGAGCGATACAATTTGCGCCAAAGAGATCAATCATATAATTTAAAACAGCTGGTTCATGAACCAGCGAATCTACGTAAAATTTTCCTAAGTAATCTCGGGGATTCTTTTGATTGTGGGTTGCCACAATATCAGGACGAACATTATAACCATGTTCTAATCTTCCTATAATACTCGGGAATGCACCACCTCCATGAGCAAAAGCAATTCTTAGATCAGGTAATTTTTCGAAAACGCCACCAAAGATCATCGAGCAAATAGATAAAGCTGTTTCCGCTGGCATACCCACTAGCCATGGTAACCAATAGAGGTTCATTCGGTCACTACCCAGCATATCCCAGGGATGAATGAAAATAGCAGTGTCTAAATCTTGAGCTGCTTCTAAAATTGGAAAAATCCGCGGGTCATCAAGGTTCCATCCATTAATATGTGAGCCTATTTGAATGCCAGCCATACCTTTGGTATTAACACAGCGCTCCAACTCTTTAACTGATAGATTAATATCTTGCATAGGGAGCGTCGCTAGACCAATAAATCTTTTGGGATGATTAGTGACAATCTCAGCAATGTGGTCATTTAAAATCATTGCTAGATCAGCTGTATCTTTTGGTTTGGCCCAATAGTTGAACATGACTGGAACGGTGGACAAAACTTGAACATCCACAGCTGTTTGATGACATTCTTCCAGCCTCACCTGAGGATCCCAACAATTTGGCGCTACATCTCTAAAATGCTTGCCATCCATCATCATCTTGGAGCAGCCAGAACCACAGTGCTCTAGTTGCATGAAACCACCATAACCATAGCGCTCTTTTAGATCTGGCCAACTTTTAGGCAATATGTGAGTATGAATATCTATCTTTAACATCAGTTTTCTCGTTATTCTGCAGCCATTATTTCGCCACACTTTTTGCAAGTACGGTTGGCTTCAGAACTGTAAAAACGATCGAAAACTGGAGGTAATTGACCAACAATGTCATTGATATACAGATATTCTTCATATAATTTATTATCACATTTTTCACAGAACCATAAAAAACCATCTAATTCTGTGTCTAAGCGCTTTCTTTCAACTACTAGCCCAACAGTATCCGCATATCTCTGCGGAGAATGTGGAACTGTAGGTGGTAAGAGTAAAATCTCACCTTCTTTGATTACCGTCTCCACTCGTTTGCCATCTTGAATGGTTTTGAGCAACATATCACCTTCCAGTTGGTAGAAGAATTCTGGACCAGGATCATAATGATAATCTGTTCTAGAGTTGGGTCCGCCAACTACCATTACTATAAAATCATTATCTTCAAATACTTGTTGATTACATACGGGAGGTTTAAGAAGGTGTCGATGTTTCTCAATCCATTCCTGAAAATTAAAAGCTAGTAGGGATTTCATGGTCTTCTCCATACGATATATTTAGTTCTTTATTATATGCAAAATTTTTTAAGATGGTTCATTTAATTTGACTTACTCTAACTATGGAAGAAGTATTATCTAGATTAATGGCCGTAAGTTCCCCTCCCCAGACATACCCAGTATCTAGACAAATTACATTAGGTTTAATCATTAAGCCAAGAGCTGACCAGTGTCCGAAAATTATGGTCGTATTAACCCATTGCTTATTTAATTGATCAAACCAAGGTGACAAATGCCCTTTATGGTTATTAATCGTACCTTTGGAGTCAAAATCAAGATTATTATTGGTTCCTAAAAACCGCATTCGTGTAAAAGCATTAATTATAAATCGATATCGTTCTATTTCTGATAGTTCATTGGACCAGGATATTGGATCATCACCGTACATTTGGCTTAATAGATCTTTACATTTCGGGCCTCTCAGATATTTCTCGATCTCACGTGCATATGCTATTGACTCTTGAATACTCCATGTGGGATAAATTCCAGCATGAACTAGCATACGATTGTTTAATTTTTGATAGTGAATTAATGGTCTACGTCTCAACCATTCCATCAGTGAATCTCTATCATGCGCATCAAGCACATTCCTTAGGGTTAGTGATCCTTTATCCATAGGTTTTAATTCATAATGTAATGTTAAAAGATGTAAATCATGGTTTCCAAGAACTGAAATTACTGCTTTATCAAGCGACTTTACATACCTTAATGTTTGAAGTGAATTCACTCCTCGATTGACTAGATCACCAGTAAGCCACAACTGATCCTCAGCAGGATCAAACTTTATTTTATCAAGTAATCTTCTGAAAGGATCATAGCAACCCTGAATATCCCCTATAGCATAGATTGCCAAAGATTTTCCTTTATTTCTTAATGCAACATACCTGGAACTGCAAGCGTAAATGGAGCTATCGGGGCATCAAAGTTAATACCATTTTCAGCTTCCATAAAATATTTTCCCTGCATTGCCCCTACCGGGGTTTCAATTATGGCACCACTTGAATAAATAAATTCTTCACCAGGTTTCAATTTAGGTTGTTCGCCAACCACACCATCGCCAGTTACTTCTTGAATTTTTCCGTTAGAATCAGTAATTACCCAGTGACGACTCAATAATCTCGCCGCAATATTACTTTGATTGGAGATGGTAATGGTATAAGAAAAGACGTAACGACTATCATCTGGTTCAGATTGTTCATGAATATAATTGGTATTCACTTTTATATTAATATTTGAATTTTTAGACATAAGACATGGTCACTCAGTTAATTTGTTCGCTAATTTTGTCCAGACTGGTATAGATAATTCCTCGGCCCTTTGATTAGGATTAATATCTAATTCTTGCATGATTTTATCAGAAATAATTCCTTTAAGTGAGTTCCTAAGTGTCTTTCTTCGTTGAGTAAATGCAGATGTGACTATTTTTTCTAATATTATTGGATCGTTAACAAGAATTTGATTGTCATTTTTCGGTATTATTCTCACCACAGAAGATGTGACTTTTGGGCACGGCTTGAATGCAGCGGCAGGAACATCAAATAAATGTTCACTATTCATAAAAGTACCAAACATGATTGTTAGTTTACTGAAGGTTTTATTGCCTGGTTTGGCGATCAATCTGTCAGCAACTTCTTTTTGTAACATGAAATGCTGATCAGTTACATTCTTTCTATATTTGATTAGATGAAATAATAATGGCGTGGAAATATTATAAGGGAGATTGCCCACCAAACGTAACTTTTGACCGAGTAACGAGTAATCAAATTTTAAAGCATCCTCATGGTGGATTTTTGTATTAGCATATGAGGCAAATTTTTTTTGCAGTATAGGGATTAATTCGCGATCAAATTCAATGAGATGCATCATTGGCTTGCTTTGGGCTAGCGGCTCGGTGATTGCACCATTACCTGGCCCAATTTCAACTATTAGATCATCAGATTTCGCGTTAATGTGTTTGGTAATTAAATCGATAATTTGCTGGTCAACTAAAAAATGTTGACCAAATCTTTTCTTGGTGCGGAAATTGACACGCATGATCAAAGCATTTTGATGGCTAATTCTACAGCAGAGATTAAGCTTTCTGACCTGGCGATTCCTTTGCCAGCAATATCAAATGCCGTACCATGATCCACTGAAGTCCTAATAAAAGGTAAGCCCAAAGTGATATTAACCGCCTCACCAAAACCAGCAAATTTGAGGGCAGGTAGACCCTGATCATGATACATAGCGATAATCACATCACACTCTTGCTTTGCTTTTAAAAATATGGTGTCCGCTGGTAAAGGTCCTTTAATATCATAACCTCTTAACTGAAATTCATTAATGACTGGTTCAATAATTGTTTGATCTTCTTTACCGAGAAGACCATTTTCTCCGGCATGTGGATTTAAGCCACAAACCAGTATTCGCGGATTATTAATCCTAAAATATTTTCTTAGGTCACGAATAACAATCGTTATGGTCTCGCTTAATAATTTTTTTGTTATGCTAGAGGGAACCATTGAAAGGGGTATGTGTGTTGTTACAAGTGCAACACGAAAGTTACCTGCAGCTAATAGCATAACCGGTTTGTTAATATTAGATTGATTTGCAAGAAATTCTGTATGACCTGTGAAGTCAATTCCGCCATCATTAATTAGACTTTTATTGATAGGTGCTGTAACTATCGCCTGAAATTGACCATTCAAACAGAGCTTTGTTGTCTCTGCTAAACCATCAATTAACGTTTGGGAGTTTTTATAGTTTGGGCTTCCGCAAATTACTTCTGATGCAAATGTTTTTTCATATATGAACAGGGTATTTTTCGGTAATCTTTGTAAAACAGTGTCTTGTGGAGACCATTTTATAAAATCTATATTTTTATTTAATAAATTAGCCCTCTCCCTCATAACTTCTGAATCGCCAATAATAATTAGATTGCCACTCCATGATTGATTGACTAAATCAAGACAAATATCTGGACCGATACCTGCTGGCTCACCAACAGTTACTGCTATCAGGTGATCGGGTGCAAGATTTGGAAAATGCATGAAATATCTCTAATCAGACGACTCTGGGTTAGAGTCTTTTTTCAACAAAAGCCTGATCTCTAATCCGTCGTATCCAAAGTTCAGACTCATTGGCAAGCCTACTATTTGTAATTTGAGCTCTACAATTAGATTCTCTGAGTTCCTCGGTATTGTCATGAGTTCTTCTACCAGTAACCTCTAGTATGTGCCAGCCAAATCGAGATTGAAATGGTTGCGAAATTGTACCTATATCTATGTTATTAGCTATATTCTCGAATTCAGTTACAAATGTCCCAGGATTGACCCAGCCCATCGAACCCCCTTCATTTACCGATCCAGGGTCTTCTGAAAGAAGTTTGGCTATTTCTCCAAACTCCTTACCGTTAATTATTTGCTCACGGGCCTCATTTAGTCTTTGTCTTGCTGTAGCATTATCAATTATCTGGTTAGGTATAATTAAAATATGCCGTACTTCCATTTGTTCAATTTCACTTCGTTCTTCAGTGCTTCTCATATCATTAATTCTGATGATATGAAAACCACTGACTGCTTGAATGGGTTTTGAGTACTCGCCTTTTTTTATTGTTCCAACGATATTGGAGAACAAAGTAGGTAATTGATCACCTTTTCGCCAACCTAAGAAGCCACGCTCTATACCAGTTTGACTATCAGAGTAAGTGATTGCCATTTCTCCGAATTCAGCACCATTATCGAGTTCTGTGATTACTTGATCAGCAATTACTTGAGCTTTTCTGAATTCATCAGCAGTTGCAGATTCAGGTACTGATATCAATATATGAGATAGGTTGTAGTCTGAATTATTGATCACATTACTATCTAGGGACTCAAAACATTGGTTTAACTCTCTTTGTGAGACATTTATTCGCCCGATAACATCTATCTGACGAAGTTGCTCAAGTATTAATTGATTCCTTAAATCACGACGATATCGACCATAATCTATACCATCTGCAGCCAGCATTGCAGGTAAATTTTCAAATTGAATATTATTTTCTTCAGCAATCATGGTTATAGCACCATTAAGCATCTGGTCAGAGATTTGAATACCAATCTGACCGGCGCGTTGTAATTGAATTTCCTCTACGATGAGCTGTTCTAGTATTTGTTCTTCCATTATATCTCTGGCGGGTAATTGAAAACCCTCCACACTCGCACGTCGAGTAATAGTCTGAATTTGAAAATCCAGCTGACTTTTTAAGACTAAACCTTCGTTGACAATTGCAGCTATGGAATCAAGTTCTATCAATTCCTCCTGGGCAGCGGCACTATTAAAACTCGATTGAATTATTATCAAAAGGAGGAATATATTTTTGGTAAATTGCTGTATTTTCATAATCATTATTGTATGTAATTTGAGTAACCTAGGATACCACGTTCTAAAAGTTTATTTGCTTTTGTCCCTATACTGGTCATTCCTTTTAAAACTAATTGAATGCCAAATGAGGTGTCCTCTTGCCCATCTCTTGTAGAAACATATTCTCTGTATATCATCCGAATTCCCCAACAGCAACTCTCGTATTCTAGGCCATAAAATTGTTCGAGTGTTTTTTTATCTCGAACGGAGTAATTAACATGACCTAAAAAATTCCATGTTTGAGTGACTGGCCAAGACCATGAGATATTTCCTTGTTCCAATAAATCTTCGCGAAAACGATAACCGAAGTTTAGGATCTTATTATTGCCAGGGCGATATTGAATCCGTGCATGCGAACTAGTTACTCCAGAGTCACCGTTATTCCATTGATGGGAAAAGTTAAAATTGAGGTCATCAAATATAAGAAAACGTAATTCTGCGATAAAATCAGAAGTTGAGTTTATAATTAAATTATTATTCGGCAGGTTTACTTTTTGATCCTTCATGTAAAAAGATTTACCCAAAGTAGCAGAAACTATTTGCTTGCCATTGCTATTATTAATTATATTAGAGCTAAATCCGAGACTGATTTGTTCAGTATCAGCAATTCTATCAATACCTAAAAAACGATTTTTTTGGAATAATTGCACTAAATTTAAATCTGGTTCAATTGTATCAAAAACTGGTAGATTATCTTGATCTCTGTATGGAACATTTAAATATAATAACCTGGGTTCAAATGTTTGAGTGAAATTATTACTATCACCTAATTTTCGATCAAAAAATAAGCCTGCATCAAGACTGGCGATAGGTAATGTTCGACTAGGATCTGATATTTTATTGGTAGTAAGATTTTTAAGTTCATACTGAGTATGTTTTAGTGATAATTTTGGATTAATATACCAACCATCATTTTTGATGGACCATTCAATTTGAGGTTCAGTATCAATTCGCCAGCCAGTAGTCCCAACTTCACGATCAAAGTAAACAAATTCGTTATCAATTCTCGCTGATACACCGAATGGGTTGTATGGCAGTAAGGCGCTAAATTTTATTTGTGGCAAGCGATGGTAAGGGCGCTCATTTAGGCTTAGACTCTTGTCTATAGTTTGATAATTTTGGAAACGTGATAGAAATGACCAATACCGACCATAAGCATCAAATGATAACTCTTGGTTAAGATGAGTAATGCTTGTCATACTTAGGTTACCTCCCAAATCTTCAAAATAATTCCCATCAGAGGTATTTCCAAAATCAACTTTTGCGCGTAACCCATTTGAAAAGTTTGTTTCATTGTCCAGAGCTACTAGATATCTAGATTCACCAAAAATATTATCATTTGCTAAATAATCAATTTGCATTGAGCCATTACTAGTATTGGTTAGATATCTAAATTCATTACCCAATTGAAAACCTCTGCCAGTAAGAATCCTCGGAGTTATCGTTGCGTCATAATTTTTTGCAATATTCCAATACCATGGAAGTCTAATTTCATTACCACTCCTGCCACCACCACCAATTTCAGGAGCAAGGAATCCAGTTTTCCTATTATTATCCAGAGGAAATGATATTTTTGGTAAATAAACAATGGGAATGTCTTTAAAACTTAAAACAACTTTTTCTGCTTTTGCTGATCCTGTATCGGTATTTAAGATTATATTTTGTGCTTCGAGGATCCAATCATTTGATCCTACTGGGCAAGTTGTGTAATTCACCTTAATTAGATTTAAAATGCCCTTGTCTTGGATTTCTATAAGCTCAGCATTTCCTCTTGCAGTATTATTGTCAAATATGAATTGTGCTTCATCAAAAATAATCTCACCGTTTGAATATGAAAATAAAGCCGACTGACTGATAATTGATAAATTATCATTCGAAAAATTAACCTCACCATCTAAATTGAGTGATTCACTACTAGGATCATAATTGGCTCGATTAGCACTGGTTATATTTTTACTATCCTTTATTAATACATTTCCCTCTAAACTCGTTGAAAGATCTGAGTTTAGGTCTAAGAAAATATTATCGGCTTCAAAATTTATGGATTTATCAATAAAGGGAGTATATGTTTTTGATACAGGCATATCACAGAAATTATCCTGCCCTGCATAAGCTTTTAGAGAAAAGAGAGCCAATAATATGGTTAAAAATTGAAAGAAAAATTTAAACAAAAATATAATATCCGTATAAGATAAGCAGTGAAATTAAGTAAATCTATTATTTACTAGTTACATTCTATTGAATTTTATCAAATAAGGGTAAAAAATTATTTATATACAGATGAAACAGAATGAACGTTTTAAGTTACTTTTGAATTGGCTTGAGGAATTGCCTGATGCATCGTATGCAAATATTCAGGAAGCTTCTTCAGATGCTAGTTTTCGGCGATATTATCGAGTTTGGAATGGAGAGTTATCATATATTGTTATGGATGCCCCTCCATTAAAAGAGGATAACCATAGATTTGTTAGATACTCAGAATTATTTCATCGAATGGGGCTTAATTGTCCGGAAATCATAGAGGCGAACTATAATGATGGTTTTTTTGTACTAACAGATTTGGGTTCACAGCATTATTTAGAGCGCATTTTAGATGATCAGGGAATGCAAATTAATCTGTATAATGATGCTTTATCTGAATTGTTAAAACTACAAGTAAATGGAAGTAAAATAGTAAAAGAATTCCCAAGTTATAATCACTCTCTTTTATCAGAAGAAATGAATCTATTCGTTGATTGGTTTTGCACCAAAGAGCTTAAATATATATTTACAAAAAAAGAGCTCTCGCAATGGGAAGCTTGCACTCAAATACTGGCAACTAATGCGTTAAATCAACCACAAGTCCTCGTACATCGTGATTACCATTCTAGGAATCTAATCTATTCTCAGATTAATAATCCAGGTATTTTGGATTATCAGGACGCTGTAATTGGACCTATTACATACGATTTAGTTTCACTACTCAGGGATTGCTATATATCATTATCAGATAACCTTCTAAATGACCTCGTATTAGATTTCTATTCAAAGATTGATTTTTCAATAAGGAAAAATATAACTAAACAATCTTTCATTAAATTTTTTGATTTAATGGGAATTCAAAGACATCTAAAAGCAGTAGGCATTTTTTCCCGTTTGATGCATCGTGATGCTAAGAATAATTATCTTAAAGATATTCCTCGAACATTAAATTATCTTTATGAAGTTTCAATCAAATATCCAGAGTTATCATTTTTAACTGATTTTGTAGCCGACCAATGCCTAGATTACGGTGACCAGTAAATGATGGCGATGATCCTAGCTGCTGGAAAAGGAGAACGGTTAAGACCAATCACAGATAAAACACCTAAATCACTTGTAAAAGTTGGCGGAGAGACACTCCTGGAAAGACACTTTAGGATGTTAATCCAAGCTGGTATAACAAAAGTGATAATTAATCTTGGTTGGTTAGGTAATCAAGTAATTGATTATGTTGGATCTGGTGAAAAATTTGGTATAAAAGTAATATACAGTCCTGAGGAGAATCAAATATTAGAGACTGGAGGCGGGATTGTTCGTGCATTGCCTATGTTAGGTAAAGAGCCATTTTGGGTTATAAATGCAGATATTTATACTGACTATGAATTACCTATAATTGATTTGAAACCCAATATTCTTGGGCATTTAGTACTGGTTAAAAATCCTAAATATAGATTATCTGGTGACTTTAATCTTAAGGATAATTTAATTCAGAGAGAAGGGTCTCTGCCATATACATTCACCGGTATGGCTGTTTATGATCCAAAGTTATTTTTCAACCAAAGTATTAGAAGATTTTCAATTGTCCCTCTCCTATTTGACCAGATTGATAAGAAATCTTTATCTGGAAGTCTTCATAATGGATCTTGGCATGATATTGGAACTCCCGAAAGACTTAAGGAGCTAAACGGGCATGTATAGAGGTTTATTAAGCTGAGTAGCTTTTTATATCGAAAATATTTTTTTTAAAATAATACTCTAATTTTATTTGAATGGTACTTTTATTTTCATCGATACCTAAGTCACTGATATTTATAATATCTAAATTTTTATAACCACATGTATTTATACCAGTAAATGGCTTCAAATCAGTATTATGATTTAATGCAAGTCCGTGATAGCTGCATCCTCTGGTGATACGTAGCCCAATACTTGCTATCTTTTTAGAGTCTACATAAACCCCAGGTGCATTTTCTTTACGATGTGCCTTCACATTGTATTCTGATAATAAATTAATGATGGACTCTTCCAGTACGGATATTAATTGCCGTATGTTTAATTCTATTCTCTTAATATCCATAAGAATATACATCATGATTTGTCCAGGGCCGTGATAGGTAACTTGCCCCCCACGGTCTACTTTTAGAATTTTTATTTTTCCAGGACTGATGATGTGTTCATCTTTTCCATTTTGCCCCAAAGTATAAATAGCATGATGCTCAGTAAACCAAATTAGATCACTACTATGAGTATTTCGAGTTCTAGAGTAATTTTTCATTTTTGACCATACAGAATCATACTCAGTGATGCCTAAATCATGTACATCTATTTTATAATTTTTTAGCTGATTCTCTTTGAGTGTCATAGGACAAACTTAAAGTGATCATTACCAGAGAACTCTATATATATAGCATCTAATTGTTTTTGACTATCAACTTTTAAATTGATGGTAAGAGCGACATAGTTACCTTTCTGGCTAGAGTTTTTTTTCAGATTTTCAGGATGAAATTTTTGATTATGTTTATTCAATATGCTCTCAGTAGCATGATAAAAATCTTGCACATCATTACCAATAACTTTTATTGGAAAATGGCATGGAAAATTAATTAGAGGATCTGATCGGTCGATTTTTTTCATTGATAGGATTACTCAAACCAGAGTTGAATCGTATCTCTAGCTTGCTGCCACAAGGTACCATTTGGGTTATTCTCTAATGCTACTAGAGGTTGCACTGCCAATGTTTTCTCACCAAGCCTAATCGCCACTTCACCAATGGATTGACCTTTGTTAATAGGGCCAGTAATTTGCAGTGGAACATCACTATCTTTATTCAATTTATCAAAGCTACCTCTTGGCAAGGTTATTTTAAGATCATCTGATACACCTAGAGATAAGTTCTCTGATGCTGTTTTCCATGTTTTTATATTAATAATTTCTTCTTCAGCTGTAAAAATTTTCTTTGTCTCAAAGAATCTAAAGCCATAGTTGAGCATTGCCTGACTACCGTTTATACGCGCTTTAGGGGTAGCTGTTCCCATCACTACGGAGATAAGACGCATGCCATTTCTTTCCGCTGAAGAAATTAGGCAATATCCTGCTTCATCTGTACTACCTGTTTTAATACCATCAACACTGGGATCTCGCCACAGCAGAGAATTTCTATTTTTTTGTGTGATATTATTGTAAGTAAATTCTTTCGTTGAGTACCACTTATAGTACTCAGGAAATTCGTTAATTATTGCCTTGGCCAAGAGAGATAAGTCATAAGCCGTAGAATAGTGATCTTGATCTGGAAGACCAGTGGCATTCTGAAAGGAAGTTGAGGTCATTTTAAGCTGTGCTGCAGACTGATTCATCAAATCAACAAACAGGAATTCTGAGCTTGCTACATGCTCAGCCAGAGCAATGCTGGCATCATTTCCAGATTGCACGATCATGCCCATCAATAGGTCTTGAACTGAGACTTTTTTACCAACTTCTATAAACATTCTTGAACCTTCCATTCGCCATGCTTTTTCACTTATAGTGACGAGATCTTCTAAAAAGATTTGCTTATTCCTAATTGCTTGGAAAGTGACATACGCAGTCATAAGTTTTGTGATACTTGCTGGTGGTAATTTTAGATCTGGATCTAGTGATCCAATTTCATAGTTAGTTGTCGCATCTATTATTAAATAACTTTTAGCGCCAATAATCGGAGGCGCAGGTATATTTGGTGTTTGGGCTGATACAGCTGTTCCAAGAATTATGTTCAATATAAATATTGGAAATAACGTTGTGATTAATTTTCGAGCCATTTTTGTACCTTTAGAAATTTATTAGATTAATTTGTGACAACTCTAGTTTGATAGACACCAATTTTACGTAATTTAGATAATAACTCATTATGGTGTTTTTTGTTCTGAACTGGACCTATTTGAACTTTATAAGTCGTTGATAGAGGCTTCAACCAATCGAATTCTCTCCTTACTTGAGCGGTGCTGAACTGATTATTCTTAAGTAGTTTTAAATAATCATATGCATTTTTTCTTTCCTCAAAGACACCAATCTGTATGAAGCTAATACTGTTTATTACCTCATCTTGGCTATAGTTTTTTTCTGTTACAGTTTTAACCTTAACTCTAGCTGTACCATTTTTTACTACATCCAGTTTGAGGGCAGCGGCATAAGAGAGATCTATCAAGCGATCATCAACAAAAGGCCCTCGATCATTAACCCTAACAATAACTTTTTTATTGTTTTCTAAATTGGTCACTTCAAGATAAGTTGGTAAAGGGAGTGATTTATGAGCAGCAGTCATAGCATAGATATTATAAATTTCACGATTTGATGTATATCTTCCATGAAACTTTGTTCCATACCAGGAAGCTATTCCAGTGGCTGAATAATTACCAGCTGATGGCATAACTTTATAACGTTTTCCTCGTACTTCATAATAACCATTTTTATCTCCATTTCCATATTGACTTGGTGGCTCGGATCTCGGAATGGCATCTTTGGTGGGAGCTTTTTTAATTATTCTTGGGGGGCCATCACCAAAGAAGTTAGATATACATGAAGCTAATACAATTGAGAGTGCAAGAACAATAAATCTCTTAAGAAAGTTATTCATTGGCGTTAACCATCTCAGCTGAAATTTCCTGACCTAACTGATGAACTGCTAGGGCATACATAGTGCTGTGATTGTATTTAGTGATCACAAAAAAATTATGAAATCCAACCCAGTAATCATGAGCATCTTCTTGTTCCAGAAATAATAATTTACTTGGATGATCATCATTCATTGCGGTACTAAATTTAATACCTGCCTCTCGGAGTTGAAGTACAGTTTCGGTAGCCTTAAGGTCGGTTTTGATTAAAGGCAGTTCACTAAGTGATTCTATGTTTGCTGGGACAATTATTTCTTTTCCTTGTTGCCAACCATGTCGCACAAAATAATTAGCTACACTCCCAATAACGTCCGACCAATTATTCCAGATATCACGTTTGTTATCACCACTGGCATCAACAGCATATGCCCTGTAACTGCTTGGCATGAATTGAGGTGAACCCATTGCACCAGCATAAGAACCCGTTGCATCAAATGGGTCCATATTCTCTTCTCTTGTAAGAAGTAAAAAAGCCTCTAATTCTTTAGTGAAAAATGGTGATCTTTTCGGATAATCAAATGCAAGAGTCGAAAGTGCATCTATGACACGATAACCACCTGTTATTCGTCCGTAATAAGTCTCAACACCAATAATACCAACCAAGATCTCTATGGTTACGCCAGTCTCTTGACTTATTTTATTCAAAATTTCTTCATGTTCTAACCAGAAATTAACACCTGCATCAATACGTTCTTTTTTTATAAAAATATTACGATATTGATTCCACGTAAGTCTTTTTTCCGCAGGACGGCTAATAGCTTCTAATATCTTTTGTTTAGATTCCGCTCTAGATAGCATGGTTGAGACTTCTTTATAAGTGAAATTATGTTTTACTACCATATTAGAGATGAAGTTTTGGATGTTCTCTCTTTGTATATCATGTGACCATGAAGTGCTTGTAATTAAAAATAACAAGATAGTTAGGTTGATTTTATATTTCATAGAGCGTTCCGTCTAAGTGGCCAATAATTTTCTATTTGAATTGATAGACATAAGAATACCGAATCCAATCATTAACGTCACCATAGAAGTGCCTCCATAGCTTATTAAAGGTAAAGGAACTCCAACGATAGGCGTTAGCCCAATTACCATTGCTGCGTTAACAAAAACATATACAAAAAAAGTTAAACTTATACTACCCGCCAGTAATCGTGAGTATAAATCTGTTGCCTGCGAGGCAATGAACAGGCCTCGAGCAATTATCAGGATATAGATTAATAAAATACTCAGCAGGCCTAACAAGCCAAATTCTTCTCCGATTACGGCAAAGATAAAATCTGTACTCTTTTCTGGTAAGAATTCCAATTGCACTTGACTTCCATTTGTCCAGCCTTTGCCAAATAGACCACCTGATCCAATAGCAATCTTAGATTGAATGATATTATAACCAGCACCGAGTGGGTCACTATCTGGATTTAATAAAGTCATTACCCGTTGCCTCTGGTATCCTTCCATGAATTTCCACAGAAGAAGTGAGGATGGCAAAGCCAAAAAAATGAGAGTAATTATATAACGAAAATGAATGCCTGAAAGAAACACAACTAGCATACCAGCTGTAAAGACTAATATAGATGTACCCAAATCTGGTTGTTTAGCAATCAGAAAGCTGGGCATTAGTATCAAAATGAATATAATTAACATCTGTTTGCCAGTAGGTGGTATTTTTTTATCATATAGATACCACGCAACCATCATAGGTACTGCCAGTTTCATAACTTCTGAGGGCTGAAAGCGCACCCCTAAATTTAACCATCTTTGAGCACCTTGACCTATATCACCCGAAAAAAGAACTAAGAGCAACAAAAGAAGACCACTGAAAAATCCCCACGGTGATAATCGTCTAATAAAATCTATTGATAATTGTGAGGTAATTATTAAAGCTACGAATGCAATTAGTATCCTTAATAATTGACGACTCAGCACTTCCAAGCTTTCATTGGAAGCACTATATAAAACAAACGCACCAATTAAACTAATCAATGAAATTAGAAATAATAATGGCCCATCAAGTTTAAGTAACTGCATTAAAAATGTACCACTACCTTTACTTCTGAATTCAAACATATTTTTGGAATTATTTATCATGTTGACTTATTGTTATAATTCAAAAACCAAGATATTGATCCATAATTCGTTTTGCGATTGGTGCGGCTACACGACTTCCACTGTTACCATTTTCAACAATTACAGCAACTGCAATCTGTGGATTATGAAGAGGGGCGAATGCTACAAATAAAGCATGATCTTGAAATCTTTCATCAAGGTTTTCTTGGTCATACTCTTCCTCTTGACCGACAGATACAACTTGCACGGTCCCACTTTTTCCTGCCATTTTGTATGGGGCGCCAGAACCAACGTTTTTTGCGGTACCCGATCCTTGCATGACATTATGCATCGCAGAGATTATTTCCTCCCAGTAAGTTACTGAGTCAACTTTAATATCATTTAATTGAAGAGGCTCGCTCTTAACTTTTGTTTTACTTAAAGGATCTTCTATAGCCGACACTAATTTAGGTTTAAAGCGTTTACCTCGAGTTGCAAGTGCCGCTGTAGCATTGGCAAGTTGAAGAGGTGTTGCTAGCATATATCCTTGACCTATTGAAGCAATTACCGTCTCTCCAGGAAACCATGTTTTGTCTTCATTTTTACTGAACATTGTTTTTTTCCATAACGTTGATGGAATTAAACCGACACGTTCACCAGTTAGTTCGATATTAGTTTTTTGACCTAATCCAAACTGATCAAGGTAATTATGCATTCTATCAATGCCGATTTGCCCACTAATTTCGTAGAAGAAAACATCACATGATTGGGATATAGCGTTATGCAAATTAACAGAGCCATGACCAGTGGATAACCAATCACGATAACGGTGAGTATTTCCTGGAAGACTATAGTGACCTTTGCATAGATGACGATGTGTTAGATTAACTACACCCAATTGCAAAGCAGCTAATCCAAGAATCGGTTTGATGGTAGAGCCAGGTGAATATGTACCTAATACCGCTCGATTAAATAATGGCTGATCTGTATTTTTTTGCAGTTCATCATATGTATCTGAAGTTAAATTATTATTAAATATATTAGGATTAAAGCTGGGTGAACTAACGAGCGCGAGCACTTCTCCATTATTTGGGTCTATCGCTACCACTGAACCTCTTCTGTTATCGAGAAGCTGAGTTGCCAGTATCTGGAGATCGAGATCTATAGATAAAAAAATATTTGAACCAGCTGTGGCAGGCTTATTTTGTAATATATTAGATTTTATTTCTGTTGGATTGATTGGGATTTGCCTCCCACGTGAGTTTGCAATAAATTGATAAAAACCTGGTTCACCATGAAGAGTTACCTCATTAAATAATTCAGTGCCAGTTTTTCCAGTTTTTTCGTTTGGATCATAAAGTGACCGATTCAGCCTGGACTGATCTTGTTTACTTATTGATCCAACATAACCGACCACATGCGATGCAAATTCTCTTTGTGGGTAATTTCTCACTAAGCGAGGTTGTAATTCAATCCCTGAGAAAGTTGCACGATTTGCTGCGAAAATTGCAATTTCTTGATCACTTAAATTAGATCTTAATCTGATAGATTTGAATTTTTGGCTATTTTTAATTCGTTGTTTGATAGCCTTAATTTGGCTCTGGTCAATTAATTTTAATGACAGGAGTCTTTCTAAACTATGATCAAGATCTTCAACTTGCTCAGGTATAATTTCAAGTTGGAAGGCTGTAATATTTTCAGCTAATATCTTGCCATTACGATCAAATATGGAACCTCTAGGTGGGAGGGTTGCCTTTAGATTAATTCTATTACCTTGTGCTTTTTGATTGAAAAAATCATATTCAACAATTTGTAACTGAACTAACCTAATAATAATGACAAAGATGAGAAATAATCCCACTAATGATGAAATAATAATACGACTCATAAAAAGTGATTTTTCATGAGCATGATCTTTTATGTATCTATTTTCTGACATGACCTTTAAACTTTTTCTTTTGAGGTACTATATAAAAATAACGTACCAAATAATTTTGAAATGATAGGCCATAATACTGTTCCGCTGATGACGGGGCCCATATAACTAGAGATAGAGCTAGATATTCCAGAAACGCCATTAATCCAAAATAGAATGAACTGATATATCATTAATATTAAGCAAATGATAGCTGTCAATTGCAGAAGTGGATAATTTCTCAGTTGTAAATGTAATTTAGAGGTTAAAAATATGACTAATAAATAAGCAAAGGCATGTTGCCCTAGCAATGTTCCTTTTGAAACATCCACTAAAATACCCAGTATAAAAGCTGTACCCACATTAAATTCTTTTGGGATATTTATAGATAAAAAAATTAACAATAATAAAGTCCAGTCAGGTTTGAAATTTTCTAGAAAATCTGGCGTTGGAACGATAGTTAATATGATGCTTATCAATCCCAGCATGAGAGCATAAAGTTTATTGGAGTTTTTTTGATTTTCGGCTGACATTTATTGGTTATCTATTAACATAACTTCACGAATTTGATTTAAGGATGCAGTGGGTTTAGCACTAACATTAGCAAATTGTTGCGAAGGATTACGCGATACTTTATCGATTAATGCCACCGGATAACCGGCTGGGAATTTACCACCAAGACCTGAAGTCACAAGAAGGTCGCCAACTCTAATATCGGCATTATTTGGTATATAGGGGATATCAAGGTGGTCATATGAACCATTTCCTTGCGCTATGGTTCTTAATCCATTGCGATTAACTTCTATTGGCAGGGCATGATCAGTGTCACTGATTAGGATTGCCTGAGATGAAAGGAAGCTTGTTTGAAGTATTTGGCCAACGACTCCGTTGGTATCAACCATGGTCTGACCATTATAAAGGTTATCTTGCGTCCCTTTATCAACAACTATTATATGTCTGAAGGGGTTTATATCTGCTGAAATAATGCGTGCAATTTGAACATTATCATTGAGTTTTGTAGAGGCATTTAAAATTTCTCTTAATCTAATATTCTCTTGTACTAGTGAGTCAAATCTTTGTAATGCTTGTAAATTAACTAAACGTTCTTCTTGAAGAGCTTTATTCTCTTTGATTAATTCGTTGCGTTCAATGAATGTATTATCCATCCATGATAAAAGCCTTTGAGGAAAATCTACGGTTGCTTGAATGGGGTGAAGCGCTATTGTTATCGAATTTCTTAGTATGGATAAGTAGTTATTTTTTTGATCACTGATCAGTAGGCTAAAACTAAATAGGATCAAAACTATAAATTTCGTATTTAATGCGGGTATACGTGGGCGATGATTCTTTTCAACTACCATATCTTTAATTTTAGTATTTCTTTATTCTAAACCAAATATAGCAGGACCATGTTCATCAATTAATTCAATAACCCTGCCACCGCCACGTGCGACACACGTTAATGGATCATCAGCAACGATCACAGGTAAGCCCGTTTCTTCCATAATTAATTTATCTAGAGATCTCATCATGGCGCCACCACCAGTAAGGACGATACCGCGCTCAGCAACATCAGATCCAAGTTCAGGTGGCGTTTGCTCAAGTGCAGCTTTTACAGCACCAACTATCCCTTGGAGAGGTTCCTGCAGGGCTTCCAATATTTCATTACTGTTGAGAGTGAAACTGCGTGGAACACCCTCAGAGAGATTTCTACCCTTGACTGATATTTCACGTACTTTTTGACCTGGAAATGCTGAACCAATTTCATGTTTAATTTTTTCAGCTGTTGCTTCACCGATGAGTATTCCATAATTACGTCTGACATAATTGATGATAGCATCATCAAAACGATCTCCACCTATCCTTACAGAGGCTGCATAGACAATACCGTTTAATGAAATAACTGCTACTTCAGAAGTTCCGCCACCAATATCTAAAACCATTGAACCTTTAGCCTCATGAACTGGCATACCAGCTCCTATTGCTGCTGCCATTGGCTCCGGTATAAGGAATACTTTTCTTGCTCCTGCACTCTCAGCTGATTCTCTGATAGCTCTGCGTTCAACTTGCGTTGATCCATAGGGGACGCAAATCAGTACTCTTGGGCTTGGGCGAAAATATCTTGTCCCATGAACTTTTTGAATAAAATGTTGTAACATTTTTTCGGTAATAGTGAAGTCGGCAATTACGCCATCTTTTAATGGCCGAATTGCAGTAATATTTCCAGGCGTTCTACCAAGCATATTTTTAGCATTCGCTCCAACCGCCTCAACGGTTCTTCCACCTTTTGTCATATCTTCTCTAATTGCGACAACGGAAGGTTCATTGAGAACTACACCGGCACCTCGAGAATAAATCAAAGTGTTAGCTGTACCTAAATCAATCGATAAATCGGTTGAAAAATAACCTAAAATATTCTTTAACATGGAATTAATAAAACTCATTAAACTTTATAATTGTATAATTTACCAAATGAAGGTGACCTTGGGCAAGATATCATGTGTTATTCTATCTTATCTAAATTCACTTTATACTCTAGCTTAAATTTGTGGTGGAGATTTCAGTTGTCATTAAATAAAGAGCAAATAAAATATCTAGCCGTGCTATCAAGGATGGATATTAAAGAGGATGAAATACAAGATGTGGTTGAAAAACTATCTAGTATTGTTGAATTTGTTGATCAATTGCAGGCTGTAACGACTGATGGCACTGAGCCGATGGCCCATCCATTGGCGCAAGGTCAAAGATTACGCATGGACGAAATCACTGAATATAATGAACGTGACAAGATACAATTGAATGCAAAAAACACAAATAAAGGTATGTATTTGGTACCAAAAGTAATTGATTAAAGCTACCGTTATGCCAACCCAGAATATACAAAACATGACACTTTGCGCATTAAAGCGAGGAATGAGTGAAAAAGAGTTCACTTCTCTAGAAGTTATTGAGACGTTACTTGCTCGTATTAGTGATCACGGTGGATCGCTTAATGCATTTATTACAGTCACAGCGGAGCAAGCTATAACAGAGGCTAAAAATGCTGATAAATTAATGGCAGTTGGGGAAAATAAGCCACTTTTAGGTTTGCCTTTGGCGCATAAGGATCTTTTTTGCACTGATGGGATATTGACTTCGTGCGCTTCAAAAATGTTACATAATTTTATTCCTCCTTATGACGCATCTGTGGTTAAAAATTTAAAAGCCAGCGGCGCTATCATGTTAGGTAAAACAAATATGGATGAATTTGCCATGGGGTCATCTAACGAAACTAGTTATTACGGCTCAGTAAAAAACCCATGGAATTTAGAATTGTCACCTGGAGGGTCATCTGGAGGTTCTGCAAGTGCGGTTGCAGCATGCCTGGTTCCTGCGGCGACAGGTACTGATACAGGTGGCTCAATAAGACAACCTGCCGCACTAACTGGTATAACAGGAATAAAACCCACTTACGGCCGTGTGTCTCGTTTTGGTATGATCGCATTTGCTTCAAGTCTGGATCAAGGAGGTGTGTTTGCGAGATCAGTGGAGGACGCGGCATTGTTATTAGGGGAGATGGCAGGGTTTGATGAAAATGATTCAACTTCTGTTGATGTTCCTGTACCTGACTATATGAGTAGTATCAATCAATCTATTAAGGGCTTAAAAATAGGTTTAGTGCGACAGCATTTTGATGCTGGTCTGGATAATAATAACGCGAAAGCTGTTAGAGAGGCGCTTGAAGTATTGGAAGATCAAGGTGCTGAAATTATTGAAATTGACCTCCCTAATATTGAATTATCTGTACCTACTTATTATGTAGTGGCATCAGCAGAATGCTCATCTAATTTATCGCGTTATGATGGGGTGAGATTTGGTTATAGAGCTGAAAATTACAAAGATTTAAATGAGTTTTATTGTAAAACTCGTGGCGAAGGTTTTGGTGCCGAAGTTAAGCGACGCATTATGACAGGTACTTATGTGTTATCGGCTGGATATTATGATGCTTACTATTTGAAGGCTCAAAAAGTCAGACAACTTATTAGTCAAGATTTTAAGCAAGCTTTTGAGAAAGTGGATTTAATCGCCGGGCCAACGACACCATCACCTGCCTTTGCTTTGGGTGCAAAAATGGATGATCCTATTGAGATGTATCTCAATGATATTTATACCATTGGAGCAAATCTTGCCGGTTTGCCTGGTATGTCAATACCGTGCGGTTTCGTTAATGATTTGCCGATTGGGTTGCAATTGGTGGGTAAGCATTTTGACGAGGAGTCATTATTACAATGTGGTCATCGTTATCAACAAAAAACTGATTGGCATACAAGAGTCCCGGAGCGATTCAAATGAATTCAAATTGGGAAATTGTTATAGGTCTTGAGATTCATGCTCAATTGGCAACGAGTAGTAAAATATTCTCAGGTGCCTCAACAGCATATGGAGGAGAGCCTAATACTCAGGCTTGTCTGGTCGATTTAGGTTTTCCAGGTACGTTGCCCGTCTTAAATCAGCAAGCCATAGAAATGGCAATTCGTTTTGGTTTAGCCATAGATGCTGAAATATCACCTCGTTCTGTATTTGCGAGAAAGAACTATTTTTACCCAGATTTACCTAAAGGTTACCAAATTAGTCAACTTGATTTACCGATTGTAGTGGGCGGTAACATGAGCATTCTTGATGGCGATGGTAATGAGAAGATCATTGGTATTACACGTGCGCATCTTGAGGAAGATGCTGGTAAATCGGTGCACGAAGGACTAGATGGGTTATCAGGGATTGATTTAAATAGAGCAGGAACTCCATTATTAGAAATTGTGTCTGAACCAGAGATGAGTTCAGCTAAAGAAGCTGTTGCTTATATGCGAAAGATTCATTCCATCGTGCGTTATCTAGAAATTTCCGATGGTAATATGCAGGAAGGTTCGTTTCGTTGTGATGCAAATGTCAGCATTAAACGGTTTGATCAAAAAGAATTGGGTACCAGAGCAGAATTAAAAAATCTTAATTCATTTAAATTTATTGAAAAAGCTATTAATCACGAAGTCATGCGTCAGATTGAAATTATTGAAGATGGTGGGACAGTCACACAAGAAACACGTCTGTATGATGCTGACTTAGATGAAACTAGACCAATGCGCAGCAAGGAAGAGGCCAATGATTATCGTTATTTCCCTGATCCAGATTTACAGCCTGTGATAATCGATAAAGATTATATAAATGAAATCAAAGCTTCTTTACCTGAGTTACCTTCTATAAAAAAAGAACGATTTATTGAGTCTTATAAACTTAAATCAACTGATGCAGAAGTTCTCACAGCAAGTAAGCAGTTGGCGGATTTTTATGAAAAGGTTAAGCAGTTAACTGAGATAGATTCTCAAATAGTGGCTAACTGGATAATTGGTGATTATACAGCGGCCCTTAATAAGGACGATCTGGATATTGTTGATTCCAAGATATCAGCAACTGATTTAGCTGGTCTTTTGAATAAAATCGCGGATCAGACTATTTCAGGAAAAATTGCTAAAGAAGTATTTGATGCCATGTGGAAAGGCGAGGGCAGTGCTGAGGAAATCATTGAAAGAAAGGGTTTAGTGCAAATTACCGATGATAGTGAAATTGAGAATATTGTTAATCAAGTAATTGAAAATAATCCATCTCAAGTTAAAGATTACTTAGACGGAAAGAGTCAATTACTGGGTTACTTTGTCGGTCAAATCATGAAGGAAACCAAAGGTAAGGCTAACCCACAGAAAGTTAATGAGATTATAAAGAGGAAGTTAATTTAATTTTCTTGAATAGATATCGATTTAGAATCACCAGGATTATAAGGTTACTTAGACTGCTTGTTTCAGACAAGGTAGCAGATATATTTTATCAAGATATTCTCGAGCTTCTTGATAAAGATCATGCGGTCAACGAAAAATCACTCGTTTTTTGGGCAGGCGCCTAAATTAACCTATCAATCTTAATTATTTATCATTTGATACAATTTCTCTATGTGTTTTGGCCCAGTTCTGCAACATCCACCAACAATTGTTGCTCCAGATTCAATCCATTCTTTAACAATCATTGAATATTGATCTGCATTAATTGATTGCCGAGATTCTCTTTGGAGATCTTCAGCATTATCAAGAGAGTCATCGCCGTGTTCAATATGATCTATAATCTCGGAATTAGCGTATCCACCAAAAGGCTTATCAACTGTATCTGCAAAAACTTTCATCGCTTCAGCAGTAATATTCGCACTACAGCAATTAATCAAGAATGCGTCAATATCATAATTTTTAACAGCAGTTAATGCCTCAGTGAGCGATTCTCCACTAGGAAGTGTGTTCTTTCTAACCCCATGAAGAGTGTAGCCAAGCCAAACCTCCATCCCAATATCTTTACAAGCTTTTAAGGCACCAATTGCTTCCGCTGAAGATGACATAGTCTCTATCATTACAAGATCTACCTTATCTTTTACAATTTCTACAATTTCAGAGTATTTTCTCATCAGTGAGTCACTATCTCCAACTAGATCTGGACGATAGCTAGTATCCAGAGGCGGGAGTGATGCTGCAATCTTAGTTTTACTATTTGTGATTTCTCGTGCCTCTTTCGCTAAATCAATGGACAGCAGAGTCAGATCTTCCAGTTTGTTTCTGAGATTCTCTCTTCTCAATAAATTTTGAGTAACGGCATAATTATTAGTAGTTATGATCTCTGCCCCAGCAAGAATATAGTCTTTATGGATATCCACAATTACCTTAGGATTGTCCATCAGAGCCTGAGCTGACCATATTGAATTAGTGTGTGATGGTACCTCAAAACCTCTGGCCCTTATTTCGGTTCCCATTGCACCATCTATTAAGGTAATTTTATTTTCCATTGTATAGCTTCCTTTCATTTAAAAAAAAACCCATCAGCATCAGCTTGATAGGTTTTAATGTTCCTATTTAGCTGAATTTATTGAACGCCCGCAATCGGGTGCAAATCGGCGTTTCAAAACATGATAAGAAAAATGACGGCAGTGGTAAAGAAATTAATTACAAATTGAGCAAGTATTATTTTTTTTTATATTAATTTGACGCCACTCATTTGATATACCTTCAAATATATTAAGATGAGTATCTTTTCTATGAATATTACAAATAATTTTAATGGTTTCGGTTGCCATCATAGCGCCAATCACACCTGGAATAGGGCTAAGGACACCACTCCCTTGGCAATCTTCTAATGATTCATCTTCTGCTTTATAGAGACACTCATAACAAGGCTGTAATTTATAATCGTTTCCGAACACACTATAATGACCTTCAAAACGAATAGCCGATCCTGAGACAAGATAGTGGCCATATCTTACGCAGTATTTGTTAATCTCAAAACGAGTATTAAAATTATCACTGCAATCTAATATGATGACCTTATTATTCAGTTGCAGTGCCTCTAATTCTTGCTGATTAATTTTCAAAGACAGAGCTTCGATATTATTTATAGGGTTAATCTCATTCAATCGTTTCTTTGCAATCATGATTTTGGACTTACCTATATCATCTGGACCAAATAAAATTTGCCGACTTAGATTTGATGCATCAATGCTATCAAAGTCAGTAATGATCATTCTTCCAATACCACTACTATTAAGATAACTTGCAGCAGCACAGCCTAATCCACCCATGCCAACAATTAAAACAGTGGCATCTGATATTAATTGTTGACCTTTTTGGCCAATCTGGGGAAGCGATATATGTCTAGCCCCTCTTTGCATAAAAAGTGTGGAATCTGACATAAAATTACTCGATAATTTTTACATCTTCGATGATTATTGCCTCACTAGGTACATCTTGATGGCCATTACTCATATGGGTATTAATTGCTGCAATGCTGTCTACAACATCCATTCCAGAGACTACTTCTGCGAAAACTGCATAACCGAAATCACGACCACCATGATCAAGGAAATGATTATCCGCAAGATTAATAAAAAATTGTGAAGTTGCGCTATTAATTTCCGAAGTTCTAGCCATAGCTAGAGTGCCACGAAGATTTTTCTTCCCATTATCAGCCTCATTTTTTATTGGTTCTTTAGTCTGTTTAGGTTGCATATCCTCTGTCATTCCACCACCTTGAATCATAAAATTTGGAATAACACGGTGAAAGATAGTGTTTTTATAGTAATCATCATTTATATATTGTTTGAAATTAGTTGATGAAATCGGTGCCTCGGCTTCAAAAAGATTAATTTCAATTTCACCTTTATTGGTAGTTATCTTAATCATGGTTTTTTCTCTAGTTAGTTTGAAAGTTTTTAAATGAGTTTATTAAAAAGCTACTTTGCCACAGTTAATCTTGGAAATCCTCTAAGATCACGAACACATTTAATAACTTCCCATTCAGCTGATGTTAGAATTTGATTGACTTCATTTTCTTGATCTTTGCCATGCTCCAGAAGTAACAGACCATCTATATTTAAATAGGATTTAGCATTAAGCGCTATATGGCGAATAGCGTCAAGACCGTCGTTTCCAGAAATTAGGGCTTCAATCGGTTCAAACGTGAGTTGAGAGAGAGCATGATCTTTCATTTTTATATAAGGGGGGTTACTTATAATAATATCAAAGTTCTTTTCTTGAATTTCCAGAAACCAATTACTTTCTTGAAATGAGATATTCTCTATATTGTATTGCTCTTTGTTGCGTTTCGCGACTTTAAGGGCCGCTTTAGAAATATCACATGCAATAACTGTTGTATTGGGTCGCTCCAGTGCAATAGAAATAGCTATAACGCCACTTCCGGTTCCCAGATCTAATATTTTTTTATTTTCAGTTTCAGAGGTTAGATTCAAAACCTCTTCAATAAGTAATTCACTCTCAGGCCTTGGGATCAAAGTAGCGCACGACACCTCAAATTCTCTTGACCAGAACTCTTTCTTACCCAAAATATAGGCCATTGGTTCATTTAACATACGTCGTTGACAAAGCTGCTCAAGCATATTTTTTTGATCTTCGGTTAGAGTATCTTCTTTGTGGGTGTAGAGGTGGGCTCGAGAAACATTTAACGATTTCATTAATAATAACTCACTATCTAATCTTATAGAGGAACTGACTAGTCTGAGTTTGTTCTTGAGATCAATAAATGCGCTTTCAATATTCATGATAATTTTTAAGTTGCAACTGTCTTATGCTTTGTTATATATATTAAATTCAATTTTATCGGAAATTATAAGAATTATGAAAGTATTCTCGAACATCTTAGACATGGTTGGAAAGACTCCCATGCTAGAATTAACGCATATCGATACTGGCCCTTGCCGTCTTTTTTTAAAATTAGAATTGCTGAATCCAGCAGGATCAATCAAAGATAGGATTGGGGTGTCGATGATTGAAGAGGCGGAAAAAAGGGGTGATTTAAAGGCAGGGGATACTATAGTCGAGGCAACAGCAGGTAATACTGGCCTTGGTCTAGCTTTAGCGGCTGCCCAGAAAGGTTACCCACTTATCTTGGTTTTACCAGATAAGATGAGCCAAGAGAAAATTTTCAATTTACGCGCAATGGGCGCTGAAGTTGTGCTTACTCGGTCAGATGTTGCAAAAGGGCATCCAGAATACTATCAAGACCTCGGTGAAGCACTAGCAAAAGAAAAGGGTGCCTATTTTATAAATCAATTTGCTAATCCAGATAATCCTTTAGCTCATGAAATTGGAACTGCTCCAGAAATAGTGCAACAAATGAGTGGTGAGTTAGATGCAATCGTCCTCGGAGTTGGTTCGAGTGGAACGGTCACTGGAATTAGTAAGTATTTAGCTAATAATGCACCAGATGTGGATATAATATTGGCAGATCCAGAAGGTTCAATTTTAGCAGACTACATAAATCATGGGGACTTGCATGATAAGAATGCCAGTTGGTTAGTTGAAGGGATAGGAGAAGATTTTCTTCCTTCAATTTCTGATTTTAGTCGAGTTAAACAAGCTTATTCAATTACTGATCAAGAATCATTTGATGCCGCACGCATGTTACTCAAAAAAGAAGGTCTATTAGCTGGCTCATCAAGTGGAACTTTACTAGCAGCAGCGATTAAATATTGCCAAGCACAAACAGAGAGTAAAAAAGTAGTCAGTTTTGCTTGTGATACTGGAAATAAATATTTATCAAAATGTTTTAATGATTTCTGGCTTGAAGATCAGGGTTTTATAGAGCGTGAATCACATGGTGATTTGAGAGATTTAATAGGTAGACTTCATGATGAGAGAGCGACTGTTGTTGTTGGTCCAGATGATAGTTTAACTACCGCGCATAATCGACTTCGAAATGCTGGCTTCTCGCAACTCCCAGTAATAAGTAGCAATAAATTGGTAGGCATCATCACTGAAGATACAATTATTCGTTTTGTATTTGGTAAGCCTGAGATGATGAATAGAAGCGTCAGTGACGCTATGGAAACAGCTTTTATTAAGTTAAATAAAACAACTAGTCTTGATAATTTGGTCTCATTCTTACACGTACAACCTTATGCTGCGATCATGAGCAATGAATCATTCTTAGGGTTAATAACTCGCGCTGATGTTTTAAATTACTTGCGAAAGAAAATTTAGAAATTGTCATTGCTAATTTTCGCTAATTGATCAGCCTGGTACTCATCGATTAAGGGTTGGATAACTTGATCAATATCACCCTCAATAATTTCATTTAATTTATATAATGTTAGATTAATTCTGTGATCGGTTATTCTTCCTTGAGGAAAATTATAGGTCCTGATCCGCTCAGACCTGTCGCCGCTACCAACTTGTAATTTCCTTTCTTGGGCTTGTTCATTAGCTTGTAATGATAGTTCAGCATCCAGAAGTTTAGCTTGCAATAGAGACATTGCTCTTGCCTTATTCTTATGCTGTGATCTTTCGTCTTGGCATTCAACAACCACACCACTTGGGATATGCGTCAGACGAACTGCAGAGTCGGTTTTATTCACATGCTGTCCACCAGCCCCAGATGCTCTATATGTGTCGACCCTCAAATCACTGGGGTTTATAGTGACCTCTTCAATTTCTTGAGCTTCTGGTAGAACTGCAACTGTACACGCAGAGGTATGAACGCGGCCTTGAGATTCGGTAAGAGGAATTCGTTGAACGCGGTGAGCTCCTGATTCAAATTTAAGTCTTGAAAAGATATTATTTCCAGAAATTCGAGATATAATTTCCTTATAACCTCCATGCTCACCTTCTCGCATAGTGATTATCTCAGTAGACCATTTTTTATCTTCAGCATATTTTGAATACATTCGAAAGAGGTTGCCAGCAAATATTGCCGCTTCATCACCACCTGTACCAGCTCTAATTTCAAGAAAAACATTACTTGCGTCATGAGGATCGACAGGAATAAGAGATTTATTTATTTCTGTCATTAATATGATGATTTTCTCTTTTAGAATGATTGCTTCGTCTTCACCCATTTTTTGGATATCTAAATCATTATCTTTAATCATTTCTTCTGCAGCGATCAAATCTTTACTCAATATTTCATACTCATTAAATAATTTTATGATTGGTTCAATATGAGCATATTCGAGTGATAATTCACGAAATTTGTTTTGATCAGAAATTATTTCTGAATCTGCCAAGAGTGCTGAAATTTCTTCCATTCTCTCACTGGTCATCTCTAACTTTCTTTTTATTGAGTCTTTCATATTTTTTCTCAACTATCATCCAGATCAAATAATCTGGAAATTAATTGAATGGATTCTGTATCAGATTCTTTAGCCGCTTTTTTTAACTTTATGTTTGGTAAATGCATTAATTTATTGATTACTGTTGAGGTATTTTTTTCTAATACTTGCTCAATATCATCACCTTTTTTTAATTGCTTGCGACTTTGTTCTAAAATCTCCTGTTTAATTTTTTCACCATATTCTCTTAGGGCGATAATTTTTGAATTAATAGATAACATTTTTTGTTTTTCCATATATCTTGAAGATTCTTCTAATACAAGATTGTTAGCTTGAATAGCTGCTTCTTGGCGGTTTGCCTGCCCCTCAAGGATGACTTTTTCTAGATCATCGATGGTATAAATATATATATCTTCAAGATCTGCAATTGTGGGTTCCATGTCTCTTGGCACAGCAATATCTACTGCAAAAATTGGTCGTCTTTTACGTGCTTTTATTGCTTTTGATATTTGTAGTTTGGTAATTAAGTATTTTTGACTTGAAGTTGCGCTAATAAGTATATCTGCTGCTTCTAAGATACCATCAATATCATTTAAATCGATAGCGTATCCATTAAATTTTTTAGCTAGTTTTTGTGCTTTTTCAAAATCACGATTTGCGATGAAGAGTCGACCAATCCCTCTAGTTTTTAGATGTTTTGCTGTTAGTTCAATAGACATTCCGGCACCAATTAGTAGAGCGGTATGTTGTTTGAAGCCAGAAAAGAATTGATTTGCTAATGTTACAGCCGCATAAGCAACAGAGACAGGACTTTTACCAATTTCAGTATTGGTGCGTATTTTTTTTGCCACTGAAAAGACATGTGCAAATAATGGATTTAATATATCTTTAATAGTTCCACTTTCCTGGGCAGTACGAAAAGCTTCCTTTAGTTGACCGAGTATTTGAGGTTCACCAAGAATCATTGAATCCAAGCCACAAGCGACTCGACTTATATGATTAATTGCTTCTTCACCACTTTTTATGAATAGATGCGCAGCAGTTTCTTCACTGATGTCTTTATATTTAATCAACCAGGCCTCAACCTGAGCTAATCCTTTTTCATCAGAGTTGAGGTAAAGCTCACTGCGATTACATGTGGACAGGATAACTACTTCATTTACTGACTCGATAGCATTTATTTCATTTAAAGCATCGAGAGTTTCCTTATTTGAAAACGCCAGGCGCTCTCTTATTATAAGAGGTGCTGTATTATGGTTTAATCCAAGAATATTAAATGTCATTGTTTTCTAAAAAAGAATCTAAATTAGAAGTATCATAAAACAACTAGCGGTATAGTGCTTTGCTTGTCTTGCAATTAACATTTTTAAAAGAAAGTTATTTCAAATATGAATATAGAAAAAAAATCAATTAAATCAATACTATTATCAGTTTTTTCAGTATTGCTATTTTCATTTACATCATCGATAAATCTTCAAGCGCAAGATGAAAATCAGACTACGCGAGCGCATCTAAATGAGGCGGAAATTGCGCTGAGTGAATTCAATTATAAAAAACTAATCGAAGCATATGTAAGGGCATCCGAGTCAAGTAATGATGTAATGCTGACAAAGCAAGCTGCCTGGTTAGCAAATAATTATCATTTCGATGAAATTGCTCTTTCATTGGCAAAACGTTGGTTATATCTAGACAGTGATAGTGATTCAGCCCTGTTATTCCTTATAAATAGGCAGATTGATGCTAATTTAATAATTGCTGCAAAAAATAATCTGAAGAAACTATTAGCCAAGAATGAAGGTAATGCAGATGAAGTTTTCTTAGCGGTAATACCGTATCTGACTACAGCGGATTATAATAAGTTAAATAATTTAATATATTATTTTACAAAAATTTATAACAAATCTGAGTATGTGCAATATGCATATGCATCATCCTTGATGCAGAATGGTAATTATGATGCAGCATTCAGATATGCTGAAAAAGCAATTACTCTTGATGAAAAATGGGAAAAACCAAAGTTACTGATTACCCGAATTCTTCTTCTTTCAGATAAAAATGAGCAAGCAATAAACTACATTGCTGGATATATCGGAAATCAGATTAATCCAAGTTCTGCTGCTAGGATAGAGCTAGCATTAGCTTATATGTCCTCAGATCGTCTTGATGATGCTCTAGGTCAGGTGAGTCAAATTTTATTAGAAAAAAATAATCAACCTGAGGCAGTCAGGCTGATGGCAATCATAAATTTTAGATTAGGTGATTATGATGCAGCTTGGCTAGACTTTAGTGAGTTACTAGAGAGTGATTTATACCCAATGGATGCTAAATTCTATATGGGAAGAATAAGTGAAATCAAAGGTAATAAAGTCAAGGCTCTTGAATTTTATAGGGGAGTACAATCAGGAATAAATGCTGTCTATTCTCAAATTAAAGTAAGTAATATGATGATTAGTCTAAATTCAGGAGAGGCTGGAATTAAACATTTGAGAAATTTTGGTCAACAATACCCAAAATATATGCGTGATATGCTTATTGCCGAAGCAAGTATATTAGTTAGTTTAGATCAGAAAATTGAAGCTCGTGAGGCTTATAAAAACTTAATCTCCTATTATCCAAACGATTATAGCTTTGGCCTCAGGTTCGCTGAACTTCTTCTTGATGCAGATCATATTTCTGAAGCATTACATCAGTACTCTCTTTTGGAAAAACGCCACCCAAAGAACCCAGATGTTTTAAACGCCTATGGTTATGTGCTCACGAATTATTCTGATGATTACAAAAAAGCATTAACGCTCATAAAAAAAGCATTGAGGTACGATGATAAAAATCCTGCCATCATTGATAGTTATGGGTGGATTTTGTATCGAACTGGTGAATATGGTAGAGCCTTGATTGAATTAAAAAAGGCTTTCTCACTTTATGAGGATCCAGAGATTATGTCACATATTATCGAAGTATTAGTGACCATGAATAAAACCTCGGAAGCTAGTGCACTCATGGATGAAGCTAAGAATAAATATCCTGATAATCTTTATATAAATGAGCTTTATAATAGATATCCATTAATTTGGGAGTGATGAAATTAAAAAAATGATCCGATTATTACTCATCATTACCTGTCTTATTAATATTCAGGGATGTGCTGTTAATAGCGTTCATGATGATAACTTTTACAATAAAGATAGAGAAAATCAACTTATCCCAAGCATCTGGAAAATGACTGGCCGGATAACAATTAAGCATGATGACGAGGCGTTAAATGCAAGAATAAAATGGCAACAAGAGGGTGATAAATTCATATGCATAATTAGTGGTTCATTTGGGCGAACTTTGGCTACTATTGAAGGAGCAGGCACTGAAATTACAACAATCAAGGGCAGGGAGAATATTTCAGATATTGAGAGAATTATAAATATGGACGTTTTAATTTCAGATTTGAGATATTGGCTCTTAGGGCAACCAAATCCTGCTTCGCCACACAAATATTTGATACTAGATCAGAATCATCATGAATTTATTCAGAATAAATGGCAAATTCACATTAATGAATTTCAAACTCGCAACTCATATATATTACCCAAAAACATTCAACTAACAAATAGCCAATTTAAATTAAGATTATTTATTGATAATTGGCAATTATGAGCATGAATATAATAATGTTGTTTGACACGCGAGAATACGGACTTCACAATTACCTTTTCTCAGATAATGTACAGGTTTTGAATGGGGTGTAGCCAAGTGGTAAGGCAACGGGTTTTGATCCCGTCATTCGCAGGTTCGATCCCTGCCACCCCAGCCAATCACAGTATTTTCAGGCACTTTAGAGGATTGTGTTAGGATTGATATAGTAAATATAATTGAGGAGTAGAATATTGGATTCATCATCAATGGCAGTAATTTCAGGTAACGCCCATCCGAAATTAGCGCAAGATATTGCAAAAGTTCTTCATATACCTCTCACTAAAGCTCATACCAGTAGATTCAGTGATGGTGAATTTAATATTGAGATTTTAGAGAATATTCGTGGTAAAGATGTGTATATCGTGCAATCTACATGCCCGCCTGCTGCTGAAAATTTAATGGAACTCTTAGTAATGACTGACGCGTGCAGAAGAGCTTCAGCAGCTCAAATAACAGCCGTCATTCCTTACTTTGGCTTTGCAAGGCAAGATCGTCGTCCGAGGTCATCAAGAGTACCTATAACAGCAAAATTAGTAGCAAAGTTAATTGCAGCAGCTGGAATTGACAGAGTGTTAACTGTGGATCTTCATGCTGAACAGATCCAAGGGTTTTTTGATGTAGCTGTTGATAATGTTTATGCCTCTCCTATCTTATTGGGAGATGCTTGGAAAAATGATCTTTCAGATACTGTCGTAGTCTCTCCAGATGTAGGTGGAGTAGTGAGAGGGAGGGCGTTAGCAAAAAGATTGGATAATGCCGATCTAGTGATTATTGATAAGCGGCGAGCTAAAGCGAATAAGTCTGAAGTAATGAATATAATTGGCGATGTAGAAAATAAAAACTGTATTATGATTGATGATATGGTCGATACAGCAGGCACATTATGTCATGCAGCTGATAAACTGAAAGAATGCGGCGCAACTTCTGTAAAAGCCTATATAACTCATCCGGTATTATCAGGACCAGCTGTCCAAAGAATCATAGATTCAGCAATAGATGAAGTTGTAGTAACTGATACTATACCTTTAAATGAAGCAGCAGCCAGCTGCTCAAAAATTAGACAGTTATCCACAGCTGAATTATTGGGTGAAACTATGCGTCGTATAAGTGAAGAAGAGTCAGTTAGTTCCCTATATTTAGAGTAAATACACTTTCTGTAGGTTATTATTTTTATATCAGTGTTTCATCAGGGCAAGCTTTAGGCTATGATGCGCACCTCAACTTAATTTGGTCGCGAAATAGGTTGATAAAAATTATAATATAAATCAGTTATTTATGGAGATATAACATGAGTGATGAGTTTAATCTTATTGCGGAAATGCGTGATGACCGAGGGAAAGGAGCGAGCCGCCGCCTACGTCATCAAGGGAAAGTTCCAGCAATTATTTATGGTGCCGGTCGTGAGCCAAGGGCATTAATGTTTGATCATAATAAAGTACTTCGTGAGCTTGAAAATGCTTCATTTTATTCCAGTATTCTAACTATTAAAGTTGGAGATAAAAGTCGTGCTGCAATTGTGAAAGATATTCAGAGGCATCCTTCAAAAAAACAAATCTTGCATATTGACCTGCAAAGAATTGTTGAAGATGAAAAAATCCGTATGCAAATTCCAATTCATTTCTTGGGAGAAGAAGAGGCGGTTGGAGTTAAAATCGGTGGTGGTAGCGTTTCTCGTTTGATGACTGAAATAGAAGTTTCTTGTTTTCCAAAGGATTTACCAGAATTCTTGGAAGTTGATATTAGCGAACTTGAACTTGATCAAATGCTTTACGTATCTAATATTTCGCTTCCAAAGGGTGTAGAAGTTTCAGAAATACTTCTTGAGCAGGATCAAGCTATTGTTTCAATTCATGAAATTAAAGAAATTATTGATGAAGAAGGAGATGCAGACGGTGAATCAACTGATGATCAAGCTGCAGCAGAATCATCAGGCGAAGAATCCAGCGATGATTCCAGTGATACTTCTGATAGTGATAAGAGTGAAGGGTGAATCTAACTTAGCTTCGTGCTAAAAATTATCACCTATTCAGAAGAGGGTCAGTAAATTAACTTAATTTTCTGATGGAATAAAATTCATTCCCGATGATTAATTGTTATTTACTAGGTTAAACCACCAACTGTTTTATGATAAGTAAACTTTCAGTAATTGCCGGGCTTGGTAATCCAGGCCCACGTTATACAGATACACTTCATAATGTAGGGTTTGCTTGTGTGGATGAAATAGCCTCCAATTATGGAGGAATTTTTTCTTATGAAGCAAAATTTGATACTGAAATTACTAAGGTGACTATATCTGAGCAAAATGTTTGGTTAATTAAACCTCAAAGTTTCATGAATAAGAGTGGCAGTCCAATCAGGGCTGTTTTGAATTATTACCAGATTCCAACTGATCAAGTATTAGTCATTCATGATGAAATTGACTTAGACGTAGAAGTATTAAAATTGAAAATTGCTGGTGGTCATGGTGGGCATAATGGATTGCGAGATATTATTTCTCATTGTGATAATCAGTTTTTGCGGCTTCGAATTGGTGTTGGGCACCCAGGTTGTAAAGATGAGGTTATTAATTATGTTTTACGTAAGGTAACTAAAGAGCAAGAGATAGCGGCATATCAGAACATAAATCAAGCTTTAAAAATAATCCCAATATTGATTGAACAAGGGGTCGAGAGTGCGATGAAAAAATTGCATACTCAAGAAAATTATAAAAAAGATGGCGATTAAATATGACAATTAAATGTGGCATTGTAGGGCTTCCAAATGTTGGTAAATCAACACTTTTTAATGCTTTAACAGCTGCCGAGATACCTGCTGAAAATTATCCATTTTGTACGATAGAACCAAACGTGGGAATTGTTCAGGTACCTGATTTGCGTCTTCATGAGATAGCTAGGATTGTGAATCCTGAAAAAATATTACCCGCGACTATGGAGTTTGTTGATATTGCTGGATTAGTGGCAGGTGCATCAAAAGGTGAGGGTTTAGGAAATCAGTTTTTAGCTAACATTAGAGAAACAAATGCCATAGCTCACGTTGTTCGATGCTTTGAAGATAATGATGTTGTTCATGTGTCAGGCTCAATTGATCCTATTGA
>Ga0257114_1000229_pt1 | contig 43230 bp, 38 predicted proteins | sample SI112_10mmetaG_FD_190149 | JGI IMG/M metagenome (GOLD analysis project Ga0257114, IMG submission 190149) | Marine microbial communities from Saanich Inlet, British Columbia, Canada - SI112_10m | ecosystem: Environmental > Aquatic > Marine > Inlet | place: Canada: British Columbia | collected...
AATCATAAATTATTAAAAAATGACTGTCCTATATTAATAGGACACAAGGCTTTTTAATGATTTAGGGTTAAAAAGATGAAGTTAAATTTACTGTTAATTTCCTATTATTAAAGGTGGGAAATGGTATTATAGGAACCTCTGATTTTCCTATAATATATTAATATATTCTTCGGGAATAGTGCGATGAGGGATAATTTTATTTTTTAGCATTTTACTATCTTTTGGGAAAATATCCAAAAATTTATTTGAATTATTGGAACAAAGCCTGATTAAATGGCGTAAATTGTGAATTTTAGGACGATAGCCAGTTAAAACAAGAAGCGTACAGGTTAGGAAATTTTCTGCCGCTTGATGTAAATAAAATGCTGATTTCTTAAAACTATCTCTCTCAAAGGCATTATTACAATCAATTAGGAATTCCTTACCATTTACAAACCATTGCTTAAAATCTTCCTGTGCAATTTTTTAATTTCTGCCTTATCTAATTTTTTTTGTTTTAGCAAATTGAAATTCCTTTGAATCATAAAGTAAAATCCCTTCCTTTTTAATATCAGTAAAAAAATATTGTCCCTTTTCTAACTCCTCATTAATTCTGGTTATAGGCTCAATAATGAAGCTAGGATTATGTGATTTATAGGGTTGGCAGAAGGTTTTTAATTTTTTATTAATGCTATTTTCGAGATTAATTGCACCTTTACCAATACCATCCTCATCATTTTTAGTAATAATCAAAAAATCATAATCACTAGCATATTCAACATTATGACCATTTTCATGATAATAATCATAAACCCAATCACCTCTTGCAAAAGAGCCAAATAAAATAATAAAGGCAATTTTATCTTGATGATTATATAAAATAATATCTTTAATTTCATGAATTATATCCTCATGAGATTCTGATTTTTCTGGAAGGGTAGTTTTTATAATGGCTATAAATTATCTTATCTAAAAATATTATATGAAATAAATTCTTTGTCAAAAAATCATTCCTATCTTAAATCTTAAATAAAATTACACTCGATGGGGAGTCAAAGAAACAAAGCTGCTTTGGTAGGGTGTGGATGCAGCAAATATAATACAGTTTTAATCATATCAATCTTTTCCAAAATCAAAGATTTTGACCCTCCCATAAGGGTGGTTATAGATTTAAAGCAATTATCTAAATTATTTGCCAATACAAAATTTAGAGAATATTGCATCTAAAATATCATCTACTCCAATTTCACCGGTAATTTGTGCGATATTATTTGTGATTGATCGTAATTTTTCAGCGGTGATTTCTATATTATCAGAAAAACTAATATTTTTTAAATCATATAATATTTTCTCTAAAGAGTCTCTATGTCTTTGATTGGTAATTATTGAATTTTGATCAAAATTATGGATAATATTTTGGATTTTTTCTTTTATTTGCTCAAATATCTGATTTAAATTGGTTTTTTCCTGTAAAGATATTAATATGGGATTTAATTTTGCTAATTTTTCCGTGATATTTGGCTTTTTTAGGTCAATTTTATTAATTAATATTATGCTATTTTTATCATAGAATTTTAGATTATTTGATGTGAGGTTAGATATTTCTAATATGATGATTTTAATATCAGCTTCTTCAGATTTTTTGATTGCTCTATCAATTCCTTCCTGCTCTATTTGATCATTGGCTTTTCTAATTCCGGCTGTATCTGATATAATCACTTCATATCCTCCAATATCAATATGAGATTCTACAATATCTCTGGTAGTGCCAGCAATATTAGATACAATAGATAAATCCTTTTGACTAATATAATTTATTAGGCTCGATTTTCCAACATTTGGATCTCCTAATATTACTATTGATATCCCTTCTTTTATTTTTTGTCCAGAATGGTTTTTTAATTGCTCTGATATTTCTGTTGTTAAATATTTTATTTCCTTTTGAGCATTATTAATAATTTCTATTGGCAAATCTTCATCTGGAAAGTCAATGACAGATTCAAAATTGGCAATAATATTAATAATTTTATCACGCCAATTTTTATAGATCATACTATACTCACCAGATAATTGCGACATGGCTTGCTGATGCTGTGATTTGGTTTTAGAATTAATAATATCTAATATTGCTTCTGCCTGTATTAAATCAATTTTATTATTTAATAATGCTAATTTGGTAAATTCACCTTCTTTAGCATATCTAAAATTTTTAGTTTTAAGAATAATCTCAGTAATTTTTTTGATAATAAAAGGTGAAGGGTGGCAAGATATTTCTATAACATTTTGACCAGTATAGCTATTTGGAGCTTCAAAACAAGTAATAAGAGATTGATCTATGATAGAATTATCAATAGGATCGGTGATATTATATAATGTGGCTTTTCTATGTTGTGGTTTTTTATTTATGCCAAAAATTGGCAATATATCAAAAGATGAATCCCCAGAAATCCTGAAGATAACTAGGGATGATTTGTAAGAATATCCTAAATTAGAGAAGATATTTTCTGTCAAATTAACTTCTATCTAATTCAATTTGATATTTTGTGCTAAGATATTTTAAAACCTCATCTAATTCAGGGAAAGTAAGAGATTGTCCATAGATAATAAGTTCAGAAATATCACCCTTAAATCCAGTAGTGGCAGCACCTAGTGTAGCATTAGAAATAGTGGGGATAATACTAGTATTTGTATTTGGTTGTATAGTAGGATTTATTTTCTCACCATTCGAATCAATAAATACCCCTTTATTTCTATAATAAGCAGTTCCAACAGGTGCTGCACCATTTTGATAAGAAGCAAATGATATATAGTTAATTGCAGGTCCATCAGCGACGACACCCGGAGTTTCAATTGCTGTAGTATTTTGTGTAATTTTAAATTTATTATCATCATATTTAACTTCTATATTGTCAGATGCAATTAATGTACCATCCTCATGATCCCTCTTTTCAACAATAAATATGGCAAAATTACTACCTGCAATATGTTGTATAGCATTATTAATATCAATAGAATCATCACCATCAAAATTGATAGATGGGATTTTATTGATTGAAGATTCTTTATATGATGGGTCACCTCCAATATTAAATTTTTGTGGAGCGAAATAGTTAGTCATATTTTGCCAACCACTAATTGTTTTTCCTTTATGAGTTTCATCCTCTGAAATGGAGTCAGACATAACTGGTTCTAACCATATGGCTAAGGTATCAACAGCAGATACTGGAGAGTTGGCACTTAAAGTTTGAGCAGATGTAATCCTTGATTTTTTAATCATACTTTTACCAGAACTTACTGAGGCTATTAAAATACCGATAATTAATAGAATGACAGAAATTTCTAAAAGAGAGAAACCTAATTTATTGGGATTATTTTTCATAATGATGTTATAGTAAGTTAATCAATAAGTTTTTAATATGATATAAATCAATATATCATATCGAAAGTGATAAATTATATTTAGATTCAAAATAGCTGAATATGTCAAGTAATTCATCCTTTCTTAACCTTCTATTAAAGATGATAATTTCAGATATATTTCCAACATAAGCACTGCTGTCATGACCTATTGTGATTATATCACCTATTGTATTTGTTGCAAATCTGCTACTGCCAGATCCACTATGAATTTCAATATCATGAACTGGCATTGATCCAGATTGAGGTAATTTCTTATTATTATAATAGTAGTAACCATCTTTGGTAATGGTATTTCCGTCAATTTTAAAATCACTATCACTATCACCATCATATAAGGTAATAAAATGTAAGTTAGGCCCAGGATATTGTGCGGTACTTGCGACCGCATTACCGCTAGAATTTTTAACTACTATATTATTTGATATATTATAGGAAATTTCAAAATTAGTTGGAGTAGTTGAAGATATTATTTTCCCTGATGATCCATTATCAGGCTTTTCAAGAATGAAAATTGTTAAATCAGATTGTTCTAATAAATTAGACACTTCTGATATTGCAAAATGGTCATTATTATCTATTAATCTAACTGCTGGCAAATTATTAATTGAATTTCCTACATAAATTGGTGCTTTAGTTATATCAGTTTGCACAGCAGATCCAATATTATAAGATGGTGATTCATTAGACCATAAAAGTAATTCATCACCTTCACTTGCATTATCAAAACTACTAGGAAGAGATGGTTCAAACCATAGGACCAAATCTTTCATACTATGTATTGCGGTATTAGAAGAGAGATTTTGTGCTGATGCGATTTTAGAACGATTAACAAGTGCGATGCCAGAATTAACGGCAGCTATTAGGATACCGATGATCAGTATAACGACTGAAATTTCAATCAGAGAAAAACCTAATTTACGATTTTTATTCATAATAATATTGGATTTGGGATTGAACAGCTAAAATATGTGTAAAATTATCTTTAGCAATTAATGAAAGTCAAGAAAAAATATTATTTTTTTGTTAATTCATTAGCAATGTCTTGTTTTTTTATATATCCAAGCAATTGCCGTCACCAAAATAATCATAGATTATTCTGACTCCCTCATAAGGGAAGTTAAATTATAATTAATATGACCTGCTTTTTATTCAATTATGTTCTTGACTGATAAAATTAAACATAGAATATTATTTTGATTAAACAATTGGATTAAATAACTTAAATTTATAATAAATTATGAGAAATAAAAAACTTATCTTAGCTTCTCTAGCTTTAATTTCCTCTAATGTATTAGGGGCAGGTTATTCAACTCATTCAACGTCAACAGCAGCAATTGCAACTTCTTATGCAGGTTCTAGTACTGGTGCTCATGATATTAGTAATATGTATTATAACCCAGCAATTTTATCTAAATTTGACAAAACTCAATTTGTTGCTGGTTTGACTTATTTAGATGTTGATATTGATCCACAAAATGAAAATGTTAATGTTTTATATAATTCTGCTGCAGGTCAGGTTGGTGATGCTGGTAAAAATGTTTTTATTCCAAATTTATATTTTGCAACCAAAATAAATGATAAAAATAATTTAGGAATTGCTATAAATTCTGCATATGGTTTAGCAACGGAATATAATGAAAGTTGGGTAGGATCTAAATTGGATAATGTTAATTCCATTACAACTGTTAATTTAAATAGTAACTTATCTCATAAATTGACCGATAAATTATCATTGGCTTTTGGTGTTAATGCTCAAAAAATGAAATCTATCAAATCCTTAATTTCTACTACCGGTCATCCAATAAAATATAGAGCTTCTGATTGGGGTTATGGTTATAGTTTGGGCGTGAATTATGATTTATATGATAAATTATCCTTAGGTTTAGGTTATAATTCTAAAGTTGATCATGAATTAAATGGTACTTTCCAAGTTCCTGCTGATAATATTCGTCAGGATGCTGTGTTAAAATTGTCTACTCCTGAAACAGCAACTATCGGTGCTAAATATATGGTTAATGATAAATTAAATTTAATGTCAGATATTATTTGGACTAGGTGGTCGAGAAATAGAATTGCTGATGTGAATGAATCTGGAAGTGGTGTAGATATCATAACTATTAGCAATAATTGGAATGATTCTTTTATGTATAGTTTAGGTGGTGATTATCAATATGATGATAATTTGTTAGTCAGATTTGGAACGGCCTTTGAAACTGGAGCGGCTAGTGATAGTAATAGAAATGCCGATGTTCCTTTGGGAGATGTTTATTGGTTAACTACTGGTATAAATTATGATCTTGGTAATAATTTGTCAATTGATGCGTCTTATTTACATCAATTTTATGAAAATGTAAGTGTTAATGATGTTGATGCTAAAACTAGAAGCCAAAATCTTAATGCTAGATATAGAACGCAAGTTAATGTTTTATCTTTAGCTTTAAAGAAAAATTTCTAATTTAACTTTATAATTGTTTCAAGATCTTTTAAAGAAATATCAAATTGCTATTGATGAGATTATTATTGATTATAATCTCATTAAAAATTTCTCTTTGATCTTGGAACAATTTCAAATAAAAGTGATAGATATTTTGGTTGTTACTGATCAAAATATCTATCCTCAGATTAAAAATCTCCTTCCTTCAAATATTTCCTCTTTAATTTTAGAGAATCCTAAGCCTGACGAGGTAAATATTGCTAACATTATTACCAAATCCCATAATAAAAAAATTATTATTGCCTTTGGTTCAGGAACTATCAATGATCTTTGTAAGATTTCTAGCTATCGCAAAGATATTCCTTATATTATTTTTGCTAGCGCTGTTTCTATGAATGGTTATGCTTCAAAAAATGCTTCTATCATTACTTCTGGTAGAAAAAATTCGGTTTTGGCACATTTGCCAAAGGCAATTTATTTTGATTTAGATTTATTAACTAACTCTCCAAAAAGGATGATTAGGGCTGGAATAGGTGATTCTATTTGTATTTCAACTTGTCGTTTTGATTGGCTTTTGTCACATTTATTATTAGATAGCTATTATAATGAGGAAGCTTTTGATTTGATTGATGATTTATATAAAAAATTATTAGATTATAGAGGGAGCATAAATGATAAAAAATTTATCATTTTATTAGCAAAAATTCTGATTAATTCTGGTATTGCAATGGCAATTTCTGGTGGTAGCTATCCTGCAAGTCAGGCTGAACATTTGATTTCCCATTATTTAGAGATTAAATATCCAGAAATTATGGAAAATTCTTTACATGGTGAACAAATTTCAGTGACAGTTTTGACAATTGCAAAAATGCAGGAAGAATTTTTAAATTTATCAAGTTTTTCATTATTGCAATCTAATATTGATCGAAATTATTTTTATCAAATTTTTGATGAGGATTTAGCAGAATATTTTTGGTCAGAATTTCAGAATAAAATTATTGATCAAAATAGAAAAAAGAAAATTATGCAAAAATTAAATAATTTCTCAAAAATTAAACAAAAATTAGGTCAAAATTTCTATTCTTATGAGATGATAAGAAATATATCTGATAATTTTAATTTAAAGCAATCCTATATTGATATTAATTTAAATCATAAAATATATTCAGAGGCAATAAAAAATGCTAATTTAATTAGAAATAGATTTACAATTTTAGATTTATTTTATAATATTATTTGACACTTTTTCTATAATCCTAAAAAAAGCGATAAAAATATATTTATGCAATCAGCTATCAATAATCTAATTACCTAAATATATTGATATCACTCATTTTAGAATAATTTGATCAACATTATCAATGGATATTAATCATAATAATATTATTAAGGATTTGATGAATAAAATTAATAAGGATAAAAGAATGTCCTTATTGTGTAAAATTACTAATGATAATCCATATTTTATTGAAATAATATCACCAAATAATAGCTTTATTGAATATTTTGGATATAAAGTTGAAGATGTAAGTAATGAAAATTTTGATATGATATTAGATGATGATAGTGATGATTTGGAGAATATTGTCACTTATAATAATATTGTAAAAAAATTAGCTAAAGCTAAATCATTAAAATTTAGCCTTAACATTTGCAATTTCGAGAATAGTCTTGAAAAATTTGATATTATTTTTAGATCGCAAATTACTGGTGATGTTAAATATTGTATTTTTTCTTTTACTCATAATCTTTCTGAGGATGTAGTCTGTTCTGGAGGTTCTTCTTCTGGTAAAAAACATTTAGTTCGTAATTTAGAAAGAGTTTTAAGAAATGAAAAATTACTTAGAATTTCTAGTGATTTGATGCTAAAAGATGAGTCAATTAGTGAGATTTCTTATAAGGCATTAAAGGTTTTAGCTGATTATTTTAAAATTGACAGGGCAATTTTATGTCAATTTAACGATAATGATGTTAATCTAATTTGTGAATTTTGCGGTGATAATATAAGATCAATGGTAAAATCTGATAATGAGGTGAAAGTTAATTCTTTAAAGGAATATTTAGATTTTCACAATGCTAATTTTTCAGGATTCTTCAAATCTGATAAAACTGAAAATATGATAATTCAGGATATCATGCATGATAGGGCTTTTTTTGATTTACAAAATATTTGCCGCAAATATATTATTTCCTCGCAATTTTGCTTATCTGCCTCAATTGATGGTGATTCTAATATTGGTTTATTTTTACATCAGACTAATGTTAAAAAGTGGAATAGTGAGGAAGTTGAAATTATCAATACTATTGTTAATCAATTATCAGTTGCTATTCAAAAATCAATTTATCTTGATAAGGTGATGGAATCAAATAGGGAATTATTTAAAAAAAGTATTGCCCTTAAAAATTCATTAAATGAGGAAAAAAAAATGCGTATGGTGCAAAATGAATTTATTGCTATGGCATCTCATGAATTTAAAACTCCATTGCAAATTATTGATAGTTCAAGAGAATTACTTAGTAGAAAATTAAAAAATGACAAATTAACTCTTGAAAATGGTGAAAATAATTTAACAAAAATCAAAAATGCCGTTTCAAGATTACATAATTTAATCAGTAGTACTTTAGACTTATCTCAAATTGCAATGAGTAATGGTGATTTAGATTTAAATTTTGAAGATATTTCAATTAAAAATTTAATATCAAATATTATCAAACAAAATGAAGAAATTTATAGTAAGAAAAATATCCAAGTTAAATTAGATATTGAAAAATTGCCTGATCAATATTTTGCTGATCAAAAAATGCTCGATCATTGCTTCACTAATATTATTGGTAATGCGGTGAAATATTCTCCTGAAAATTCAATAGTCAAAATTTTGGGAGCTAAAATTGAAAATAAATTATTAGTTAAAGTTATTGATAGTGGTATTGGTATTCCAAAAGCTGATTTAAAAAATATCGGGAAAAAATTTTATAGAGCCAAAAATACCTTAAAAATATCTGGTACCGGAATTGGCCTTTATTTAACAAAATATTTTATCAAATTGCATTCTGGTGAAGTTTTGATCCAAAGTGTAGAAGGGAAAGGTACTGAAATTACTGTTGTTTTACCAATTAAAAATGATAAATAAAATCTTAAAATTTATTTCTATCGCAATCATTATTGCTTTTTCTTCTCAATCATTAGCACAATATCCTAAAATTTCTGGAGATATAATTATTAATTTAGGGATAGATAAATTATCTGCCAAAGAAAGTGATGTGAAGCAATATAATTCTATCATAGAAACTCAAAGTAATTTCTCTCTTGATATTAATAAAAATTGGTCAGTAAAAACCCTATGGCAATCAAGAAAATCCACCAAGGATGATTATATTAATAAGAAATTATATAATCCAATTTTAGCTAAGAATAATCGCCAAATTTCTCCTGCTGATGAATCAATTTTTATTGAAGAATTAAAAATCAATTTTGAAAATGAAGATTTAGAATTTTTTGCCGGTAAATTTAACCCACATTTTGGTAATGGTTGGAATAAAAAAAGAAGATATTCATTTTTTACCATTTTATTTGCTCGTGATTATCAATTGCGTGAAAAAATTGGATTTGGAGTGACAGCTCTTTTTGAGGAAAGTGAATTATCCTTTTCAACATTTTTTAATGATAATACTGATTTAAGTAATAGTGCTATTAATAGAAGAGGTAAAAATCGTGCCGATTATAAAATGTCGGGTAATAATGGTAGTCTTTCATCCTATGTTATTGCATTATCGGGTAAAAATTTCTTAACTTTAGAAGATTTATCTTATCATTTATCTTATAAAAAAATTGATGTTGATGATCAAGAATTATCTGAAGAAAATGGCTATTTGGCTAATTTTGAATATTTATGGCAAATGACTTCCAAAACATCAATTATACCATTTTATGAAATTGCTATCACCAATAATTTTAATGGCACGAAGGGCGGGGATGTGATGCATCAAATTGTGGCTTTAAATTTTAATTATAGTAGTTGGAATTTAACTACTTCCTATTTTTCTAAAGATATTACAGAAATAAATAATGAAATTTCTGACAAATATATTGAATATAATATTGGATATAGAATTAGTGATAATATGAAAATTGACTTTATCCGCTTATCATCAACAGAAAATGAAATTGATTATAGAAGTTTTTATGCGATATTTACTTATATGAAGGAGTTTTAAATTTAAATGAAAATCCAATTAGCACAGTTTAATTTTACCATTGGGGATTTAGATGGTAATTATAATCAAATCACAAATTTCTACTCCAAATATCATAATTCTGTTGATTTGGTTGTTTTTTCTGAATTAGCTATTTCTGGATATCCTCCAGAAGATCTATTATTAAAGGATTATTTTTTAGATGAGATAGAAAAAAAAATAGAATCTATCATTCATTTAACGAAGGATAAAAAATCAGCAATTTTAATTGGTGCACCAATTAGGATTGAGGGTAATTTATTCAATTCTGCTCTTTTAATTGCAGATGGTGCAATTATTGATATTTTCCATAAAAAAGAATTGCCAAATTATGGTGTTTTTGATGAGAAGAGATATTTTACCCCTGCTAATAATCTAAAAAATATAAAATTTAAAGGAGTTAATTTGGCAATTTTAATTTGTGAAGATATCTGGCATTTAAAAAATGCTTTTTTACTAAAAGAACAACAGGTGGATTTGATCATTGCTATTAATGCTTCTCCTTTTGATCAGAATAAATTTTCTGATAGAATTGCTAATGTCAAAAAATTTAATAAGCATTTGCAAAAAAATATAATTTATCTCAATCAAATTGGGGCTTGTGATTCTTTAATTTTTGATGGTAGTTCCTTTGTGATCAATAAAAATAATGATATTGTCAAAATTTTATTAGAATTTGAAGAGGATTCAGCTCTAATTGAAACTGATAAGAAGGGCGATATTGCAGGAAATCCAATAGAAGTAAAAATTTCTGAGGAAGATAGAATATATAATGCCTTAATTTTAGCTCTAAGGGATTATGTATTTAAAAATGGTTTTAAAAATATGGTTCTGGGTCTTTCTGGCGGTATTGATTCTGCTCTTGTGGCGGCAATTGCAGTTGATGCTTTGGGTGCTAATAATGTCAGATTAATCGCTTTACCATCGAAATATAATTCTAATCAAAGCTATATTGATGCTAAAAAATTATCTGATAATTTGGGTATTAATTTAGAGCAAATTTTAATTCAGAATATTGTTAATGAGGTTGAAAATGTATTAAATCCTATTTTTTTAGATCAGAATATTGATTTTACGGAAGAAAATATTCAATCAAGAATTAGGGGTCTATTATTAATGGCAATTTCTAATAAATTTGGCAATCTATTATTGGCAACAGGAAATAAATCAGAATTGGCAGTTGGTTATGCCACTCTTTATGGTGATATGAATGGTGCTTATAATCCTTTGAAGGATCTTTATAAAACCCAAATTTACCAATTATCAAAATGGCGTAATGCTAATACTCCTAAAATTTCAAAATTATCTTCTAAGAATATCATTCCAGAAAATATTATCATTAAGGAACCAACAGCAGAATTAAGGGCAAATCAGAAAGATTCCGATTCATTGCCAGATTATGATATTTTGGATCAGATTCTATATTTAATAATAGAAGAGAAAAAATCTGAAGAATATATCATTGCTCAAAATTTTGATCCTAAAATTGTTAAAAAAGTGATAAAAATGTTTTATAATAATGAATTTAAAAGACAGCAGGCAGTTTTGGGGCCGAAAATTTCCAAAATGTCTTTTGACAAAGATAGAAGATATCAAATTGGTAATAGCTTCAGAACATAAAGTTGAAATTAATAATAATTACTATTATACCATTTCCCATCTAAAAAACTATGTTAAAAGATTGAACAATCTAGCTTCATCTTTTTATCTGATATTCGCAAAAAGCCTCGGGAAATATAGGCATATTACCCTCATTTTTTACAAATATCAAATAAAAATATTTTGCTATATTGTCCATTTTTAAATGGGAATTACTATTATACCAAACTTCATATTAAAAAATAAGTAGAATTAAATTTTATTATCAATAAAAGAAGAAATACTCCCTAAAAAAGAGTTAATTATAGAAAAGAGGAGTCAGAATTATTTACTAAACTAAAATTTTATTTACTTTTCCCTTTATTTTTTTAATATTAAGATTGGTCATAATTAATCTTAAACTTAATGCAAAAAGAATTAATTTTAGCAATTCCCAAGGGTCGAATATTAAAAGATTTATCAAAAATTTTAGCTAATAGTAAATTAAAAATAGAAGATGAGTTTTTTGATGATAATTCTCGAAAATTACTTTTTTCCTCTAATATTGATCATTTAAAAATAATTAAAATTAGAAGTTTTGACATTGCAAATTTTGTTAGGCTTGGTGCTGCTGATATTGCAATTTGCGGTTATGATGTTTTGGAAGAATTTTCATCTAATCAAATTTATCCCTTATTAAATCTCAATATTGGTAAGTGTCGCCTATCTATTGCTACGGATGATTTGCAGAAAAAAGATTTTTATAATAAAAGCCACATTAAAATTGCCACCAAATATGTTAATATTTCTACAAAATATTTTTCTAATTTGGGAATTCAAACTGAAGCAATAAAATTAAATGGTGCTATGGAATTGGCTCCAAGATTAAATTTGTCAGATTATATAGTAGATTTGGTTGATAGTGGTAGAACTTTAAAAGAAAATAATCTTATAGAGATAGAGAAAATAATGGATGTTAGTTCCTATTTAATTTCTAATATTAATTCTTTTAAAAATAAAAAATCACAAATTTCTGATATAATTGCAATATTGCGCCATATTTTATGATATTCTCTGCAAGAAATAATCCAGAAATAAAAATCTTTAATCAATTCTCGCTTTCCGTTCTATTTAAGATAATTCTCATATTATTTTCTTTTGTTTTTTTTAACTCATGCGATCCATATCAACATAGTGATGAGATTACTTTGGAAGATATTCAAATTTTCGATCCTGATGATAAGGGTGTAAGATATCCTGACAAAGTGGGTATGTATTCTGGTAATGATTTTGATGGTGATGGCGAAGTTTCTTATCTTTATAATGTTAAGTATAATCCAAATGAATTAGATGATGGTCATGATGAAAATAATATGAGATGGGGAAGGAAAAGTGGTGGTTGGCATCATGCTTGTGCTTCTGAAGTAATTAAATATAGCCTATCTGGAGATCTATCATCTGCCATTCCATTAATGGTGAAATTGAATTTGATGTTTATAAATATGGCTATAAAAGTCATAGCTCCTGATGTGGATCCATTAGCTTGGTTAAAGAAGATTTTTGATATGAGTGGTAACTTTTCTGATTATCATTGGGATACGTTTAATCCTTCTTGTTCCGCTATTGCTGCAACTAAAGGTCTTACCTTACTTGCTCTTAAAGAAGGGGCGGATCGTGTTTGTGGTGGAATAAAACCCAAGCCTAAATCGGCAAATAAATTAACTAAATTACAGAAATTTAAAAAAGGAGCAAAGAAAGCTGCATGGCTTGGTGGTAAAGCGGCTTCTGGTCTTGGAGGTATTGGATTAAAGGATTTTAAAGCTTGGTATGAATTATTTTATCAATGTAAGGGTTCGATTGCTTTGGCATCTGCTGCTGCTGCAACTTCTTCTATGATTTGCGCTGGTAGTTTTGGCACGGGATGTACTCCTGCTATTGCCTATGCAAAAAAAACATCTAAAGATTCAATATTATGTTGTTCTGCATTTGCTGCTTATAGTGCAGCCTTTATTGCTGCATTGGCAGAGATTAGAATAAAATATGCAACGGCAACAAGGCATCAGAAAAAAGTTGTTGTTTGTGGTCATGATTGGTATGGTTGGAAATTAAACACAATAAAAAATAATAAGGGTGAAGAAGTAAAAAGAGAAGTTAAAGGTCCTTATCATTCTAATCTTAATGCTATAAAATTTGGAGAAGATACAAAAGGAGATAGATATAGACATACATATTATTCCTATAAGGGAGCCTTGTTGGAGATGAATGCAAAAAATAATTTAGAAAGAAATATTAAGAATCAACAATATAGGGAATTAATTTATGGTGGTAGAGAAATATCAGATCCAGATCCAGAGTCAGGTGGTGGTTGTATGATGCCTAAAATTTCAAATGATGATTTAGTGAAATTATATGGTTTTGGTGACAATGATAGAAAACCTGGTGTTAGAAGAATAGATATTAAACAAAGATATTATTTTAAAGGATCTAATACCGAACCTAATTTTGCTTGTGATAGATTCCGTCAGGTGGATGATACAAAAGATGATGAATATAATGCTAAATTTTTAGAAGCTTATAATTGCTGTATCAATCGTAGTAAGAATATGATTTGTTTGGAATATCTCAATGATTATAGTGCTAAATTTAAGCATAATCAAGATGCAAAATATGATGGTTTAACTCAGCCCTATATTAGTCACCATTATGAAAATAAGAAACATAAGATTAAAATTACAGATAAATCTCCTGGTGCAAGGGAAGCAAATGATCCAGAGAGGGGAAAAATAAGTTTTTGTGAAATTGGATCTTCCGATTGTTATTTGGGTGATTTTGTTGATGTACCCGTTGCCTATAAGGCTTATCAACATCCTTTGAGAGATAAATATGTTTGTGCTAGGAGTTATAGTCTTTGTCCTTATAATTTTACAGTTGGTACGGGAACGGCAATGTCAGGTACTGATATTAATTATAAGAAAAGTGTTAATAATTCTTTAATAGGAAAAATTGTTAATTTGTTTAATAGTTTTACAGGTACTGATTTAGAATTTAATATTGATAATAGAGAAAGACATCCTGATGGTTTTTCTGATTGCCAATATATGAATCATTGTTCTATTATGCCTGGCGATAAGGAAGATTTGGAATATTCTTTTAGATATGATGATGGTGATGGTTATTTTATATCTTCGGCCTGTACTGATGGCAGGGGTGATTCACAAAATTATAATTTTAACAATAATCTTTTAACAAAGAAATTAGATCTAAAATCTATTACTGCACCCTTATCACAATGTATTGTAGAAACTTTTGAGAATTTATTATTGAATAAATATGGCTCTGATTCTGATGATGGATCTTACTCTAAAGGTGAGGTAAGAAATTTACCTTCATTTTTTGATGAATTACAAGGAAATTTGCAAGATATTTTAAAAATATTATTAATTTGTGCTGTTACTTTGGTAGGATATAAAATACTACTTGCTGGTGGGATAGAAAGGAAAGAGCTGATGGCATTTATTTTAAAATTAGCTTTTGTAATGTATTTTGTTTCAGGCAATGCTTGGAAGAATATTTTTAATGAAGCCGTAATATCTCTTGCTACTACTATTTCTACAGTGTTGGTTAATATTGATGGTGATGATATTAATATTTATCCTGATGAGAAAGAGTATGAATCATTAAAAAATTTTTTTCATAAAGATATTCTTTCTAAGAATCTTGAATGTATTAATATGACAGAATCAGAAAAGAAATATTTTGGTGCTTCTGACATAAGTAAAGGAGGTTGTAATCCTCAAGATAACTCTAGATATCCATTAATTAGATTTAAAAATGATCCAGAAAAAGGATATTATTTCAAAAAAGATAATGGTATTTATAATATATCTAATAATAATATTTGCCAATTCCCTAAATATGATGCAATTTCAGGAGATAATTCAGTTTTTAATCAAAATGCTTCATATCCAGAAGGTAAGGAATATTTAAAAATATTTGATACATTAGATTGTATGATTTCTCACGCTTTAGGTATTAGTGTTCTTTCTACAGGAGAGTCATTTATTTCTGCTATCGTAATGTCATTTTTCAATGGTTTTTTAGGATTTTCTTTTGCCATAGCTTCTCTATTTTTTGCTATATCAATACTTTCAGTTGCTATCAAAGTATTGATAAGTTTTGCTATTTGTATCATATATATTGTGATGCTAATATATATCTCCCCAATCACTATTACTTGTATTTTATTTGATAGAACTAAGGATGTATTTAATCAATGGTTTAGTGCTTTGATATCATATAGTTTACAATCGATCTTTACTTTTATATTTGTTGGCTTTTTTATCAGTATTTTTAACGACTTAATTGTTAAGAATGATGTAAGATTTGAATATCAAATCACTTCTGTTGATAATAATAATCAAATTATTGATAGGCAAGATAGAGTAGTATTTGTGAATTGTAATGATTGGAAATTTGATGAAAATCAAAATGGTAGTTTAGAACCGGATGAAATTAACTCACCAAATATGACAAGCATATATTGTTTCTTTAATGAAATATATAATCCAAATGATGATAAATCAGAATCTGTTTTATCTGGATTGGCCACATTTGGTATGTATTTTTATAGAAGTGCTGAAGTAATTTCGGGTGTAGTACAAGGTTCTGTTACTCAAGGTCAGGGTAATAGTAAATTCATTAATATGTTACAGATAGCAGTAATTGCTTTTATTTTAAATTATTTAATGAATATGATGCCTACAATCTTAAATGTTTTAATTAGTGGTATGGCATTTGGTGGTCAGGCTACTGGTGGTAATAAGTTTTCTGCTGGTTCTTTATCTGGTAAAGCAACAGGTTATGCTAAGGTTGGTAAAGGTGTAATTGGTGGTTTAGGAAGAAGGTATGGTAAGAAGTTGTCAGATAGAATTACTAAAAAGAGTCAGGATAATCCTAAGCCAGAATTTAATATTGATGCTAAAGATGCTGCTGCTTCAAATGGAGAATCGGGTGGCAATAGATTATCTCCTAAGATTAGTTCTAAACCTAATGGAGATGAAAATGGAGGTAGATTCTAAATAATAATTTCTTAACAGAGTTCTTTTATAGCCTGCTTAATAAATTCTGAACTATTAAACTTCCTTCAAAATATCTTTTACTATTGCCACTGCCACCTTTGCCATCACTGATTATAATATCCTTGCCTATTGTGGTAAATTTGGTAGAATTATTACCATTTATTGATCTTGAGCAGCCATAGCATGATAATATTCCTATAAGATCTGATGTAAAAATTATTTTAAGATGTTCTAAAATATTAAAAAAATAAGAATTTTTATATTTATTAGATCCAATATTAGCTCCTGCTGCTATTTTTAGAATAACATAATCCTGATTTTTGGCAATTAGGCTGATATAAATATCATTTAATAAAATTGCAGAGCTGATATTGAAGATTTTTTGTGTTTTTAGGGTATTTTTAATAATAATAACTGACGATATTCCTGTGGCTATAATATTATTATTTATTTTTTTGATTTTAAATTTTGTATCAAATTGATATTGGGCTTTATATCCAAGTGATAAATGTAATTTACTAGCATAAATATATTGGTTATTTTCTGTAATAATTCCTGCTAATTTATCATTATCTAATAATATTTGTTTTATTTCAGTATTTTCAAACCATTTTGCGCCATTTTTTCGAGCTATTTTGGCATTAATTTGATGAATATCATATCTTAAAACATTATCTTGTTTAAAAATTAGAATATCTGAAATATTATTTTTAATCCCAAAAATATCTTTAATTTTATTTTGTGATAATTTGTAATTTGATTTATTTTTATATTTTTGATTTTTAAGAATAATTTCAATTGCTGGTAATGAATCTATTTTAAGATTAATATTATGTGTTTTTTCAATTTTATTTTGTATATTAAGTGATTTTTTGGTTTTTTCTAAATCTAAATCATAATCAGTCTTAAGGTTTGCTATTTTTCTTATTTTTTGATAGACCCAATTTAATTCATTTTTGAAATAAATTCTTAGTAATTTGGTATTTAAGGATAATTTCACATCAATTTTGGGATAATTAATGTCCAAAATATTATATTTCTTTGGAAATAATTTTTTATAAATAGAGTATAATAATAATTTATGACCAGCAAATTGATCATTGGCATAAAGGGCGGAACTATTGCGGCTATGGATTTGTTTGGTTGAGTGATTGGCGTTAGATTCTAAATAATTTCTTGTTAAATAAATAAATTCATCAAATCTTTTTTTGATCTTAGGATCGCTGATAGCGATAATAATTTGCTCTTCAGCAGCAGGACCTCCAGCTGCTATCATGGTTTTTTTATCTTTGTTTTTTAAATAATTATTAAGAAATTTACTATTATTAATATTCTTAAAAGTAATTTTTGATGATTTTTCCTCTATTTTATCAATTTCAAAATCACAATAATTTTCTCCCAAAATATCTTGGGCTATATTAATGATATTTTGATCTTTAGTAAAAAAAGATTTTGATTCATGAGATAAATTATGAAAATCAATTGCTTCCTTAATATTATTCATCTAAATATTGCGATGATTGAGTGGATCGGTAATGATATCCACCCTTATATTGTTGTTTTGATAAATCTTCCAATTCTCTAATTGATTTATCATCATCATTCATAATTTTATATCTTTTTTTCATACCATAAGGGTAGGGTACATTATTAGGATATTTCTTGATTGAATTTGGTGCTAATGGAGCTTTGATAATTTTAGGCTTTGCTGGTTTAACTGGCATTACTGGCTGATGAAAATTTGGCCTCATTTGAGAATTTCCCTGAGGCATGGCCATTTTTTTAGTACCTGAGGTTGGGTAACTATATAATTTCATGCAGGAAGTAAGGGATAATATAGTAAGAATGAGATAGAATTTTTTCATCAATTAATTTATGATATAATATTAAATCTGATTCGAATATATGAGATTTTGGTAAAAAGTAAAGATAAATTTTTAAATAATAATTGGTATTACTATAGCTGCTTTGGCAGATCCAACCTTGACATGCGCAACTACTGTTGCAATATTTTCTATTTCTGTTGCTGGAGTATCAGGTGCTGCTAAAGCTTATGATTATAAAGAAGGTTATTCTCATCCGAATGCAACAACTTATCTTGAAGATTGTAGGTCTTTATTGGGAGGTTATTTAGGAAAATAAATTAATAATTATCCTGATAAGCATCAATTAAATATTCAGTCTGTTTAAAATCACGACATTTAATTGAGATAAAGGAAAATATAGGGATAATTAATATGCTACCTAATGCATCTAGGGTGCATCTGGTAGTATCCTCTCCTCTTCCTTCTCTGACCGAATACCAGGTTTCAAGGGGGATGGTTTTTTGATAATTATCCCCTATAATTGTTGCTGTATAATTAATGTTATAATCTGGTTTTAGTGAGATATTAGCCGGGGTTTGACCATAATAAGCATTATTAATATAAAGATGTGAATTTGGAGGATTACTTCTGATAGTAATATTAACTCGATCTTTATTTAATTGTGCACAGGATGCAATAAAGGAGAATATTATGACTATTGATAAGATTTTATTTGTCATTTTAATTGAATTTATTTTTTAGGATTATTTAAAATCTTTATCCCATTCAATTTTTAGGGAGTTAACAAAGGATGCGATAGAATTGATGTCACATTTAATTGCTTGATTTGGATTATGGATGATATTATTGATTCTATTATATGTTTGTTGCAAATTTTCATTGATTAAAACATAATCATATTCATTAAAATGATTAATTTCATCAATTGCACCTAACATCCTCTTTCTTACAATTTCTTCACTATCCATAGCTCTTTTTTGCAATCTGGAATATAATTCTTTCATAGAGGGGGGTAATAGGAAGAAGCTTAGGATTTTATTATGGTTGAATTTTTCATTTAATTGCCTTGCCCCTTGCCAGTCAATGTCAAAAAGGACATTTTTATTTTTGCTAAAAGCTTCATCAATCATTTGTTTTGGCGTACCATAATTATTGCCAAAGATTTTAGCTGATTCTAATAATTGATTATTATTTTTTAAATTGTTAAATTCATCTTGAGTAACAAAATAATAATCTTGCCCATCAATTTCATTTTGTCTTTTTTGTCTTGTTGTAGCAGAAATTGACAATTGCATATCTTGATTATTCTGAATTAGCATATTGCAAATTGTGGATTTTCCAGCTCCAGATGGTGAAGATATGATAATAAGAAAGGGTGGGCAGATTATATTCATTTATGTTAATATAGGAATTATTTTTCCTCTTTACGCTCAATGGTTAAATCTGGTGCATCAACTGCTTTCATACCAATAACATGATATCCAGCATCAACATGCAATACTTCACCAGTAACACCATTACCCAATTCACTTAAAAGATAAATTGCCGAACCTCCAACATCTTCAATTGTAATATTTTTCTTTAATGGTGAATTATATTCATTCCATTTAAAAATATATTTAAAATCACCAATACCGCTAGCAGCAAGTGTTTTAACTGGTCCTGCAGAAATAGCATTAACACGAATATTTTCATTACCAAGATCAACTGCTAAATAGCGTACACTCGCTTCTAAAGCTGATTTGGCAACACCCATAACATTATAATGAGGAATAACTTTTTCTGCACCATAATAGCTAAGAGCAATTATACTTCCTGAATCAGATTTTCTTAGAAGATTTTCAGCATATTTAGTGACAGAAACTAAGGAATAGGCTGAAATATTCATAGTATTAGCAAAATTTTCTGGTGTAGTATCAACATATCTACCGCGTAATTCTTCCTTATCAGAATAAGCAATGGCATGAACTAGAAAATCTAATTTACCCCATTTTTTTTCTAAAGTTTCAAAAACATTTTTTATAGAATCAAGGTCAGTTACATCACAAGGTAGAACAATATCAGAATCAACTGATTTGGCAAGAGGTTTGATCCTTTTTTCTAAAGCTTCTCCCTGATATGTAAAGGCTAATTCTGCACCATATTTATGAGCTTCAGCAGCAATACCCCAAGCAATTGATCTGGAATTTGCAACCCCCATAATTAAACCTTTTTTACCTTTTAATATCGTCATAATTTATGTTTTTTTTAAGTTAATTTTATAAAATATCTATTTTTTAAGCCAAGATTTTAGTTTTTTTGTCTCATAATCAGAAATTTTATCTTCGATGGTCAAAGTGATACCAATATCATCTAATCCATTAATGAGGCAATGTTTCTTAAAATCATTAATGTCAAATTTTATTTCTCCATTATTAAAAGAAATTTTTTGCAATTCAAGATTTATAGTAATTTCATTTTTAGGATTTTTAGCATAATCCATTAATTTAGTAACTTCAATTTCACTAAGAATAATAGGTAAAATGCCATTTTTGAAACAATTATTATAGAAAATATCAGCAAAAGATGTAGAAATTACAGCCTTAATGCCAAAATCTAATAAAGCCCAAGGAGCATGCTCGCGGCTTGAACCACAACCAAAATTATCACCAGCAATTAGAATTTTAGAATTTTGATATGAGTTTTGATGTAATATAAAATCTTCAATTTTTGCACCAGATTCATCATAGCGCATTTCATAGAACAGGCTTGCTCCAAGACCAGTTCTTTTAATGGTTTTTAAGAATTGTTTGGGGATGATCATATCAGTGTCGATATTGACCAAATCTAAATAAGCGGCTCTAGATTGTAATGTTGTAAATTTATCCATCTTTAATAAAAAACTTAATAGTATGAATAATTATAATATTAACATATTTTATATTTGCAAGTATGTAGATTTTATAGCTTTGTTTATTTTTTAATCTACTATAATGCTACTATCCAAAATCAAAGATTTTTACCCTTCAGTCAGGAGGGTTGAAAACTTTCTTAATCTTCAAAAACAAAAATATGAGGTGCCTCAAAAGATATATTAACTTCATCGCCAATATTTGGTGTTGAGCCATAAATATGATGGAAATTAATTTCCATATCATCCAAATTGGCTGTAATTATTGATCCTGCACCACTATGAATTATTTTGGTCACAATAGCTTTAACCCCTGAATTTTCAGTAATTCTTAAGCCTTCAATACGAGTAACTATTGAAATTTTGGCATTATTTTTGCCATTTGGCAGATAATCTTTTTTTAGTAATTTTCCAATTTTAGATTCAATATAGTTACCCTTAATAATTGCAGGAAAGATATTTATCATACCAAAAAATCCTGCTGAATTAATATCGATTGGATGATTGTGAATTTGCGATGGGCTGCCACTTTGACAAATTTCTCCATTTGAATTAAGTAAAACCATTTTATCGGCAAATATCAACGCCTCTTCAGGATCATGAGTAACCATTAAAATACCGATATTTGATATTTTTAAAATTTCAACTATTTCTAAAGCTATTTGTCTTCTTAATTTATTATCAAGATTGGCAAAAGGCTCATCTAATAAAATAATTTCTGGTTTTGGTGCCAAGGAGCGAGCAATTGCTACCCTTTGTTGTTGACCTCCAGATAAATTATGAGGATAGGAATTTTCATATTTTTTTAAATCAATTAAATTTAATAAATCATTAATAATTTCCTCTCTTTCTTCTTTTTGATATTTATGTAGGCCAAAGGCAATATTTTGCCTGACATTAAGATGAGAAAATAAAGAAGGCTGTTGAAATACCATACCAATATTTCTTTTTTGGGTAGGAATATGAATTTTATTGTTAGAAATTATATTATTATTTAACTTAATTTCCCCAGAATTTAATTTTTCAAAACCAGCAATTAATCTTAATAAGGTAGTTTTTCCTGAGCCAGAAGGACCAACCAAACAGACTAATTCCGATTTATTAATGTCAAAAGTAACATTATTTAAGATTTGAGTTTGATTGCATAAATATTGAATTTTTGATAGGGATAAATTACTCATTATTTATTTTTTCATTAGGAAATATTTATTAATAAACCAAATTGGCAATAGGGAAATTACAATCATTAATAGGGCAGTTGGTGCGCTATATTGAATTAATTCATCATTGGCCAATTCATAAGTTCTGATGGCTAAACTATTAAAATTAAATGGTCTTAATAATAAAGTTGCCGGCAATTCCTTAATAGTATCAACAAAAATTAACAAAAAGGAAATTAATAATATTTGACGAATTGCCGGAATATGTAATTTTGTTAAGATAGAAAATTTTGATCTGCCAAGAATTTTGGCCGCATCATCCATAATTGGAGTAATATTATTTAAAGAGGAGGAAATATTATTATAGCTAATAGTTAAAAATCTAAAGCTACAAGCCCAGATAATTGCAAAAATAGTGCCAATTAAGAGGATATTGCCATCAAAAATATTATTTTGTAATTTAATTAATAATAATAAGATGCTCACCGCAACTACCGATCCTGGTATGGCATATCCTGAACTGGCAATGAATGTTAGGATAGAAAAAATAATATTTTTATTATTATATCGCATAATGAAAGCTATTAATAAGCCAATTATAACTGAAATCATAGCAACAAAAAGACCAAGAATTACAGAATTAATCAAAGCATCAACAACATATTGATCAAAAAATATTTCCAATTGTCCTAATGACCAATAGATAATAATGGCAAAGGGTAAAATAAATCCTAGAAAGACAATTAATAAGCAAAAAATAAAAGAAATGATATTTAAATATTTAGGTAATTTTACTATTTCATTATTGGCACAATATTGATCAAAATTATAATATTTGGATTTTTTTCTGGAATATTTCTCAAGAAATAAAATAATAATCACAAAAATTAACAGGATTGAAGAAATTTGTGCAGCAGCAACAGGATCATACATATCATTCCAAGAGCGATAAATGGCAGTAGTAAAGGAAGATATTCCAAAAAGGCTAACCACACCAAAATCAGCCAAGCTTTCCATCATAACTAAAAATACACCAACAAAAATCATGGGTCTTGCCATTAATAATCTAAGGCGATAGAAAATTTCAAAATTACTCAGCCCTAATAATTTGGCAGATTCTATTGATTGTTTAGATTGAGTTTTAAAAGCATTAAAACTTAATAAATAAATATAGGGATATAAGGTAATTGCTAAAATAAAAATTGCTCCTCCAATTGAAGATATGTCGATAAACCAATATTGACCATATTCTAAATTAGTAAAATCTCTAATAAAATTTTGAATTGGACCAAAACTACTGAATAATTCATCATAAATTATTGCTGCCACATAGGAGGGAATGGCAATTGGTAAAATTAAGATCCATCTTAAGATATTTTTACAAAAAATATCAGTTGAAGAAATTAAATAGGCAGAAATAACACCAATGAATAAGGCTAATATTGAGCTAGAAAATGCTATGATAAGGCTATTTTTAACATATAAAAATAATAAATTTTGTTCAATTAAATAAGAAAAACTATCGCCAGAATCAAAAAACCAACTAAAAGTGATGAAAATTAGTGGAATTGCTAGGGTAAGTGTAATAATTATGAATAATAATTTAAATATTTTACTCATTATCTCCATCCAGCTTTATCCATTAAATAAATTGCTCTTTCTTGCTCTTTGGCAATTTTTTCAAGATTAATTTGATCCGATTTTAAATTATTGCCCCATTTTTTTATAGAATCAGGAATGGCAATATTTTTACTTACCGGATATTCAAAATTAATATTGGCAAAAAATGATTGAGCCTCATCACTAGCTAAAAATTCTAATAATTTAATGGCATTTTCTTTATTTTTAGCATATTTTGTGACTCCACCACCACGAATATTAACATGAGCTCCTCTATTATCTTGATTAGGTAGGATAATTTTTACTTTATCCTTTACTAATTTATTTTGTATTTTTCCCTTATCTAAGGTAAGTTTCCCAAAATAATAGCTATTAGCAACAGCAATTTTACCTTCGCCAGCAGCTAAGGATTTAATTTGTGATGAATCTCCCCCTTGTGGGCTACGAGCCATATTGGCAACCAAGGATTTTAGCCATTTTTTAGTTTTCTCCTCGCCATTATGTGCCAAAAATGAAGCAACCAAAGATTGATTATAAATATTAGATGAAGATCTAATTAATAATGAATTACGCCATTTTTGATCAGATAAATCTTCATAATTGGCAATTTCACCAGCTGCAACCTTATCTTTATTATAAAAAATTGCCCTAAAACTCATTGTCAATCCAAACCACATATTTTCTGGATCTCGTAAATATTTTGGAATTTGCTTTTTAATGATTTTGGAATTTACTGATTGTAACAAATTATTTTTCTTCAATTGATAAATATTGCCAATATCAACTGTTAAAACCAAATCTGCTGGTGTATTTTTACCTTCATTTTTTAATCTCGAAATTAAAGCGGACTTATCAATAGTAACCATATTAACTTTAATACCAGTATTTTTTTCAAATTTATTAAGAATAGGGCGAATTAAATATTCTTTTTGTGCTGAATATAAATTGACCTCATTTGCAAGAGCTTGAAATGATAGTAGTGTAATAATAATTGCTAATAATTTGAACATAATATAAATATAAATGATAATCAGAATCAAATATAATTAATAATGTTGCAAAAGCAATAATATTATAGCCAAAATTTTCTATAGATAGAAACTAACCCTATCATAATAATCATCAATCCAATCCCTTTCTTCTTGACTTAGCATATCCAGATCAATCAAATCAAAATCAAAGGGTGCCAATGTAATTGTTTCAAATTCTAAAAATCCCTCAATTTCGGATTTTTTAACTAAAATTAAATTCTCAATCCTAATACCATATTGATTTTCAATATAAAAACCAGGTTCATTTGACAAAATCATACCTTCTTCTAAAGGAAATTCATTATATTTTGGCGATATAGAGCAGGGTCCTTCATGAACATTAAGAAAATATCCCACACCATGACCTGTGCCATGGCCATAATTTTTACCTTCTTGCCATAAAAATTGTCTCGCTAAAATATCTAATTGATGGGCTTTAGTTCCAATGGGAAATTTGGCTCTGGCAAGAGCAATATGACCTTTTAAAATTAATGTGAAATCTATCCTTTGTTGTTCTGTTGCCTCGCCAATGGCAATGCTTCTGGTAATATCGGTTGTGCCATATTGATATTGTCCGCCAGAATCAACCAAATAAATAGAATTTTTATCAAAATATTTATTGGTTTTTTCTGTTACCTTATAATGAATTATGGCAGAATTTTCAGCAAATCCAGAAATTGTTTCAAAAGAAGGGTAGATAAAATCTGGATCTTCTTTTCTAAATTCTAATAATTTTTCTGCAGCAATAATTTCTGAAATTTCTGACTGATTTGGATGTTTTTTGATCCAATCTATAAATTTTGAAACAGCAATTCCGTCTTTTTTATGAGCTACTTTCATGCCATTAATTTCAGTTTTATTTTTAATGGCTTTTTGCAATATTACAGGATCAATTTTATCAGTTATATTTAATTCACATTTTTGTAAAATATTAAAAATATGATAATTTGTTTGATTAAGATCAATTTCAATATTTTTAATATTATTTTGATTGCAAAAATCAGATATTTTTTGTGATAAATTATCAAAATTAGTAATTTTTACATTTTTTAAGGATTCTTTGACATCAATATTCATATTTTCCTCCTCTAAAAATAATAGAATATCCTTATTTTTAGAAATTATAGCAAATGAAGGGCAGGTCGGAACATAATCAATAATAAAGGATCTAATATTAAATAAATAGGAGCAAGATTCTGGAGAAATGATAAAAATAGCATCAGAATTTTGAGATATTTTATCATAAATTTTAGCAATTTTATCCTGATATTTTACTCCAGTAAATTTTTCCTTATGTAAAAATATTTCACTTTTTAAAATTTCTCTATCTTGCCAAATTTTATCAATGGGATTTTGTTCAAAAAAATCATAAATAGATCGCAAATTCAGATCATTATTTTTTAGATTATAAATAAATTTTGCTGAATGTAATTGAGGGTCAAAAGTGATTAATTTATTTTGACAATTTTTCTGTAAAAATTTTTGAGGATTTTGCTTTGCAATATCAATGATTTTAAAAATTTTTCTGTCAATTTGCTGTTTTGCTGCAATTAAATAGCGGGAATCAGTGAAAAAATAGCTTTGTTTTTTATTTAAAATAATAAAAGCATTAGAACCGTCAAAATTAGTCAAAAATTCGATTCTTTTTTCAGAATTTGGTAAATATTCATTTAAAAATTGATCAGAATTTGGCAATAGAAAATAATCAATATTATGAGCTGATAATTGTTTTATTAAGCTAGATATTTTTGTCATAATTTAATAATATCAATTTTATCTCCTTGAAAATCAGAAAATAAATATTCTTCAGTGCCAGTTAGGAAAGATTGAATATTTAGATCGTTAATTTCAAGAAAAACATCCTGTCTTTTTTGATGATCCAAATGGGAGCAAATTTCATCCAATAATAAAATTGGCAAAGGTAAATTTAAGATTTTAAAAATCCTAATAAATGCAAAAATAATAGCAATTAGAATGGATTTTTGTTCTCCTGTTGAACAGATTTTAGCTTCCATATTTTGATTTAAAAAAGCTGTAAAATCACTCAAATGTATTCCAAAACTTGTTCTTTGTCTTTCTAAATCCTTAGGGCGATTTAATTTGAATTTTTCCTGAATTAATTTTTCGGTAGCAATTGCAGTATTATTCAACACATATTCTTCAATTTCTCCAATAATTTTAATTTTACTTTTGGTAAAGCTAGATTTGGATTGTAAAATAGCTTGATTTAAATAATTAATAATTTCATTACGGGAAGAGGCAATAATTACCGCAATTTCTGAAATTTTCTTTTCAATAATATCGAGCCAAATTGCATTTTCTTTGGAATTTCCTCTTTCAAGCAAATTCATTCTTTCTTTAATTTGCTTATTATAATTATTAATATTGGATTTATGTTCAGGATAAATATTATTAATAATACTATCTAAAAATGACCTTCTTACTGATTTGCTATCACAAAATAAATTATCCATTTGCGGAATAAGGAAAATAATTGGAATTTCCTTTTTATAGCTAGATAATTTTTTGCCATTAATTTGAAAAAACCTTTTTTCTCCATCATAATTAGTGCCAATTTCATCAATATCATAATGATTTTTTATTTCAGAAAAAATAGAGAAATTTTTTGGCTGCGAATCATAGGAAATAATATCAGATAAATCGGCTTTTTTTAATCCTGAACCTTTTTTTAATAAAGTAATCGCTTCTAATATATTGGTTTTTCCAGAACCATTTTTACCTAAAATTATATTTATTTTTTTAGGAAAATTAAAGATTTTATTTTGATAATTACGGAAATTATAGAGTTGTAATTTTGTTACTTCTATATTGTTCATTATAAGAATTGATATCATACAACTCCCCTTATGGGAAAGTCAAAATTGCAAAGAAACTTTAGGGTAGGGTAAAAAAATATTGCCATAATCATAAAACCTAGCTAAAGTAATTTTATTACTTTAATCTATACTCTAATTGGCAAAATTACATAAATATTATTGCTATCTGATGAAGAAATTAAAGCAGGTGTAACATCATTCTTTAATTGTAATTGAATTTCTTCCTCCTTAATATGATTTAAAATTTCTAATAAATATTGTGGGTTGAAAGATATATTAAAATCTTCTTGATTATATTTTATTTCCAATTCTTCATCGGCAAAACTACCATCATTTGTAATGGCAGATAATTTTACATTATTTTCAGTAATGAATAATTTTAAGGTTTTATGATCCTTAGTAATAATAACAGTTGCAACCCTGTCAATTGCTTCTGAAAATCCCTTCTTATTGATAGTTGCAATATTGTTATTATCTTGAGGAATTATTCTTTTATAGTCAGGGAAATCAGCATCAACAACTTTAGAAATTAAGATATTATCGCCAGTAATAATTTTAATTTTAGTGCGAGAAATTAAAATTCTAACATCCTTCTGACTTTCAATAGTTTTTCTAATTTCATGAACTGTTTTTTTAGGAATAATAATGCCAGAAATTTCCTCTTTTAAAGTTGAAAGGCTACTAGAAGCAACTGCTAATCTATGGCCATCAGTTGCTGCAATTTTAATGATAATTTTACCCTCATCATCCTTAACAGAATGTAGAAAAATACCATTAATATAATGTCTTGTCTCATCAGTAGCCATAGCAAATTTAGTATTATCGATTAATTTTGCTAATTCGATAGAAGGCATTTCAAATTCAATATCCATATCATCATCACCCAAAATTGGAAATTCTTCAGTATCTAATGCGGGGATAGAAAATTTTGACTTATCATATTCTATTTTGAGTTGATAATTTTCTTGATCTAAATTAATGGTGATTATTTTATCATCAGGAATTTTTTTAACGATATCATAAAATAATTGCGCAGGAACTGTAGTTTTGCCATTTTCTGCTTCTAAAATTTCAATCTTAGATTCAGAAAGTATGTCCATATCGGTAGCACTTAATAATAATTTATCTTCAATTATCTCTAATTTTACATTCTTTAAAATCGGGATTGTATTTTTCCTTTCTGTAACTGAATTTACTAATGATAGTGAAGATGAAAGAACTGTTTTTGCAATATTAAATCTCATATTGAATGATTTTTATTGATAATTTTATTATATGATAATAATCTAAAACTTTATGCCGATATAATGGAACTTACAAAGCCATATTTAACACTTAATCGACATAATATAAATTTATATAATTTTTTAACCAATAAACATAATAATGTCAAGCAATTCTGACGGTCACAGCCCTTTAGATCAGTTTAAAATCAAAAAAATAGTTGAAATGGACTTATTTGGGATTGATATCAGCATCACAAATTCTTCACTCTATATGATGATTGCTACTTTTTTGGTATGTTTATTTTTGTTTTTATCAACTAGAAAGGTTAATATTTTACCTAACAGATTACAAATTATTGCTGAGTCATTTTATTTATTTATCAAAAATTTAATTCAAAGTGCTATTGGCGATGAGGGTATGAAATTTTTCCCTTTAATATTCTCGCTTTTTATGTTTATCATGTTCTGCAATATTTTGGGCATGACACCTTATAGCTTTACTGCTACAAGCCAAATTATTGTTACTTTAAGCCTTGCTCTCATTTCCTTTTTAACAATTACTATTTTTGCTATTTATCGCAATGGTTTTGGTGGTTTTTTTCACATGTTTTTACCATCTGGCGTTCCTGGATTTATGAAACCTTTAATTTTTGCTATTGAATTATTTTCTTTCTTAATTCGTCCCGTAACCTTATCTGTTAGGCTTTTTGCCAATATGGTTGCTGGTCATGTATTATTAAAAGTTATTGCTGGTTTTGTTATTTCTTTGGGTTTGGCTGGTATTTTTCCATTATTATTTGCAATTTTAATGACAGGTTTTGAATTATTTGTAGCTTTATTACAAGCTTATATTTTTGCTATCTTAGTTTCGGCTTATTTGGCAGAAGTTACAAAATCTCACTAAGTGTCAAAAATTTACAATATTCCTGGTAATTATCATTTTTTAAAAAGCCTTTCTCATTTTATTTTATCATCTTATAAATTAGATGATCTTCCTAATTTAACCCTTTTATTACCTAGCCGTAGGTCGGTTCGATTAATTAAAAAATATTTTTTAGAATTTTCAAAAGAAACAGCTCTGATTTTGCCAAAAATCAAAGCAATTGGTGATATAGATTATGATGAATTATTATTAGATTATATTTCAAAAGATAATTTAGATTTAAATTCCAAAATTAAACCAATTTCTAATATTAAATATAAAATTCTTTTAGCAAAAGAAATAGAAAAATGGAATAAAAAAACCAATTTATTTGGTAAAAATGTTACTTTGGGGCATATTTTCTCCTTAGCCTATAATTTAGATAATTTTTTATCAGAAGCCGAAAAGGAAAATATTAATTTGGATAATTTATCATTAATTGAAGATTTGGATTTATCTTCTCACAAGCAAAAAATATTAGATTTCTTAAAATATTTTGGCAGTGAGTGGCGTAATATCCTATTAAAAAATAATATCTCATCAATCACCAATTATCAAAATCAGATGATTGATTTTTATTCAGATTTTTTAATTAATAATCCAACAAAACATATTATCATTGCTGGTTCAACAGGTAGTGTTAAAGCCACTTCAAATTTGATAAAAACTATAGCAAATTTAAAAAATGGTAAGGTCATTTTGCAAAATATTGATCAAAATATTAATTTTGAAATTCCAGAATATCATCCTCAATTTTTACTTGAAAATCTCTTACAAAATATCAATTTTGAGCGAAAAAATATCAAAAATTTAGAATTTTCTGAATTTTATTTAAAAAATAATATTCATTCTATTCTAAATCATTCTATGTTACCTGCTGCTGAAATTAAAAATTGGCAATTATCTGATAATATAAGTAAAAATATCAATAATATCACTCAAATTTCAGCTAAGGATAATTATCAAGAAATTGACTTAATTTCATTAATAATAAGGGAAAAAGTCGAAAAGAATTTAGAAATAGCGATAATTTCCAATGATCGTAATTTCAGCAATATTTTGGCACAAAAATTGCAAAAATGGCAAATAAATATCAATGATTCTGCTAATAATTATCTGGAAGAGTCGGAAATTATTAATTTTTTATCATTGATTTTTAGATTTTTTATTGAAGATTTTTCGGCAATTAATTTAATGGCAATTTTAAAATGTAAATTTGTAAATTGCTCTTTTTCTAAAGATTTTTATGATCAAAATTTAACAAGTTTAGAATTAAAAATTTTACGAAAAAATAAATTTAATAATTTAAAAGAAATATTAGATTTTATTTTATCGCAAAATAATTCAGATTTATCATTATTTTTTAATAAAATATATGATATTTTACAGCAATTTCAGATATTTTTGGACAAAAATTGTCTAAATTTAACACAATTAATACAAGAACATCTTAATTTAGCCTATAATTTGACAAAAAATGTCCAAAATCAATCTAATTTAGTAGAATTTGAAGCTTATAATGAGTTTTTAGAGTTTTTTTATGAATTATCAGATTTAGAATTAAATTTTAACATTAAGTCTTCTGATTATATTAAAATTCTCAATTTATTAATTTCTGGGAAAAAATTTGACAAAAAGGGTAAAAAATATCATCCAACCATTCATATTTTTTCTAATATTGAAGCTCGTTTAATTAATCCTGATATTTTGATAATTCCACATCTTAATGAGGGAGAATTTCCAAATTTTTTCAATTTTGATAATTGGCTTAGTCCTAAAATGCGTCAGGAATTAAATATTTCTTCCAATCTCAAAAAAATTGCTATTTCGGCCTTTGATTTTTGTAATTATTTACAAAATAAAGAGGTTTTTCTAACAAGATCACATTTAAAAGATAATTCTCCGACAGAAAAATCACGATTTTTATTAAAATTTGAATCAATTTGCCAAGCAAATAATATTAAAATAGATTTGGGAGAAAAATATCATAATTGGCTAGATTTATTAAATAATGATCAAAAAAAGGAAGAAATTATTATTCAAAATCCTAATCCGGCATTAAAATATAGAAAATTTAATTTTTCTGTGACTGATATTTCAAAATGGCTAAAAAATCCTTATTATATTTATGCTAAAAGAATTCTTAAATTAAAAAAATTAGATGAAATTGAGGAGAATATTTCTCACATTGAATTTGGTAATTTTATTCATGAAATTTTAGAGAATTTTATTAAAAAAGAAGGTAAAATAACTGAAAATAGCGATTTTAATGATTTAATATTTTTGGCTGAAGAGACTTTTCCTAAATATTTTAATAAATTAGAAGATAAATTAATTTGGTGGCCAAAATTTTTAGATATTGCTGATTATTTTTTACAAAATGAATTAAAAACTTCTGATGATATTTTAGCAAATTTTACAGAATTAGAAGCAAAATTACAAATTAAAGATATTATTATAAATACTAAAATTGATCGTATTATTGTTAAAAAATCCGGAGAAATTGATATTATAGATTATAAAACTGGCCCTGTTCCAACTAAAAAAGATGTTATTTTAGGATATCAACCACAATTACCAATGGAATCTATTATTTTATCCTTAGGTCAAATAGTCAAAATGGAGAATATTGATTATGAAATATTAAATAATATCAAATTTAATCAAATTTCCAATTTACAATATATTAAATTATCTAATTTAGGTAATAGTAAAATTATTGATAATGATCAAAATATTAGTGATATTTTGGAAAATAATAGGAATGCTATATGTAATTTAATAGAAAAATTTTGCTATGAAGATGAGGAGTTTTTTATTAATACGGATGCTAATGATGAATATTGTGAAATTGCAAGATTGGGATAGAAAAATAGAAATGCTATATTAAATATGGACTAATAAAATTAAGTATTTGATTATATATTTGTTGTTATACCTACAAAATTTGCATAGCAAATTTTAAAAAATCTCTTTTTTGCTTTTTACCCTCCTTTAGGGATTTATGATAGAGATCGACTTATTAAAAGAATAATGGTATAATATAAATAAATATAATAATAACAAATGCTAATGAGATAAAATATTTTAATATTTCCATCATGACTATTTATTACATTTTAGAAATTTCATCAAATCTTTTGATTATGGTTAAAAATTCTTCTAAATTTTCTAATCTCAACATACAAGGACCATCGGAAGGGGCATTATCGGGATCTTGATGAGTTTCTACAAAAAGACCAGCAACACCAACTGCAATTGCTGCTCTTGCTAGATATTCAACAAATTCTCTTTGTCCTCCGCTGGCACCACCAAGACCACCTGGCTGTTGTACCGAATGTGTTGCATCAAAAATTACTGGATAGCCTGTTTTAGCCATAATTGGCAAAGATCTCATATCCGAAACTAAATTATTATAACCAAAGCTGGCACCTCTTTCTGTTAATAATATTTTATTATTGCCAGAATCTTCTAATTTTTTTACAACATTATTCATATCCCAAGGTGCTAAAAATTGACCTTTTTTAACATTGATAATTTTATTGCTTTTGGCTGCTGCAATTAAAAGATCAGTTTGACGACATAAAAAGGCAGGAATTTGCAAAATATCAACAGAATCTTTTACCAAATCACATTGCTCTTCATTATGAATGTCGGTTAGAATAGGGCAGTTGAAGTTTTTTTTAATTTCTTCAAAAATTGGGAGGGTTTTTTCCAAACCCAAACCTCTTTGACCAGAAATTGAGCTGCGATTAGCCTTGTCAAAAGAGGATTTATAGATAAAATTAATATTTAATTTATCAGTAATATTTTTGATTTTTTCAGCCATTGCCATTGAATGATCACGATTTTCAGTTTGGCAAGGTCCGGCAATTAAGGTGAAGGGTAAATCATTACTGATTTTAAGATTGTTTAATTCAATAATATGCATTTATATATATTTTTTGTTGAAGAAATTTTATTGTCAAAAAAAATATATAATTAAGCAAGAAAATTCTTGAATTATAGTTATAAGAATATATACATGTATAGATGTTTTATTATGATCAATATTTGCCAATTATTTTTTGGGAAAATAATATAATAATCATGATAATACCAATTATCAATTTAAAAAAATATTTAGCATTTAAACAATTTATCTGATATTAGCAAAAAGACTTGATCAATATGGGTATATTACCCTCATTTTTTACAAATATCAAATAAAAATATCTCGCTATATTTTTTATTTTTAAATGATAATTGTCATAATTTTTTTGGATCTTTTAATTATATTAAGGTGAGTAATAAATACAACATTACAGTAAAATTTATCATTTTAGTGAATATGTTTCTTTTGACCTCCTGCGTTGTTTCGGAGAATCCTGGTCCTGGCTATATTAATCCGAGATATCCTTCTGCAGCACCATATGACTATAACCCATATCAGCAGCCATCCTATGCAACTTCTACTCCTGTTGTTCCTAGGTCAAGATATTATAGCAACCCTTATGATTTTCCTCAGCCTAATTATTATCAATATTATGATAGTGATCGATATTATAAGCCGCCAAACTCATATGAGACAAGATATTCATCCGATTCTAGATAAATTACATGAAAAAAGTAGAAATTTACACAACCCAAATTTGCCCATATTGTATTAGGGCTAAAAATATGTTTAAGGATAGAAATATCTCCTATGAAGAAATTCAAATCACTTCTCAGGAGTTAATGCAAGAAATGCTTGATAGATCTTCTGGCAGAAGGACTGTGCCACAAATTTTTATCGATGGTAAACATATTGGAGGTAGTGATGATTTATATGAATATTTCAAAAAAATAGAATCATAAAGTGCTATTGAGAAAAATAATAATTTTACCCATACTATTATTAACTATTTCATGTAATAAATATTGGTATAAGCCTTTGGGAAAATTATTTGACCAGGCTCCAAAAGCACCAGAAGAAGCAAGCTATGGCTTTAGGTTGGGGTGGATACATGGCTGTGAGTCAGGATTGGCAACCAATTTTGGAGGTACAATTTATATGACATTCTATAAATGGAAAAGAGATCCTGATTTGATTAAAAAAAATATTGATCGTAACACATTAAGTAGGAGATATGAAAAAGAAATGCCAATTGATTGGAATAATGATCGTGAAGTTGAGAAGAATATTTATGATTATAACACAATTTTTTGGAGGGTACATCAATATTGCCGACATTATGCTTTAGGTTCTTTGAGAATGTCAGAAATGCAACCTGATCTTCCTGCTAGGGAAAGAATTTCTCTGGGTAGTCATGATGTTACAGATTTATATCGTCTCGATGGCTTTGGTGACACTAGATTGTCTCATTGGTAATAAATATTTAAAATTTAATGTTAGATATTGATTTAAATGAAATAAATAAAATAAATCAAAAGGAGCAGATAATTTTTGCTATTGAAAATGGCAAAAACTCTAAAGCCCAATCTGTGTTTCTTGAATTACATCCTGTTGATCAGGCTCAAATCATATCTAATATTGACCCAGAATTAAGAATTAAATTAATTGGTGCAATTTGCAATATTGAACTAAAATTTCTTATTCATTTAGAAGATAATATCAAAATTGAAGTTGTAGAATTATTAGGCTCAAAATATGTTTCAACTGGTATTGAAGCCTTAGATTTGCATGAAATTATTAAAATTATTGATATTTTACATTATGAGAAGGCTAATGAAATTATCGAAAATTTTCCACGCCATTTAAATGATAATATCAGAAGAACATTAAATTATCCTAAAGATAGTATTGGTCGTGTGATGAATCAAAATTTCATTGCTATTAATCAAAATTGGAATATTGGGCAAGCAACGAAATTTATACAGGAAAAAGAAGATTTAAGCGATGAATTTTATAATATTATTCTAATAGATGATAATAATATTCCAGTTTCGGAAATTTCTGTCAGTACTATAATCAAAAATAAAAAAGGCGTTATTTTAAAGGATCTAATTTCTAATGAAAATCAATTAACTGCAATTAATGTTAATTCTAATCAAGAGGAAGCTGCTAGATATTTTACTAAATATTCATTACAATATTTGGTCATTACTAATGATAATAATCATTTAGTTGGTTTGATTTATGCTAATGATGTTATAGATATTGTCAAAGAGGAAGATGAAGAGGATATTTTATTATTAGCTGGTGTTAATGAGACTAACTTACATTCTTCTAATTTTGTAACGGCAAAATCTCGAATACCTTGGCTAATTATTAGCCTTATTTTTACTACTCTTTCTGCTATGATCATAGTTTTTTTTGAAAGTGAGATAGAGAAAATGGTGGTTTTAGCCGTATTATTGCCAATTGTAGCCTCGGTTTCAGGATCTGCTGGAAATCAAACATTAGCAGTTATTGTTAGGTCGATTGCCACTATGGATCTGGAAAATCATTGCTATTGGAAAGTTATTATTAAAGAATCTGTCGTTGGCTCAATTAATGGCTTATCTCTGGCTATTATTGTATCTATGATATGTTATTTTTGGCAGGAAAATTATATTTTATCAATCTCTCTTTTTATTTCTATTTTTTTAACAATATTATTAGCTTGTTTGCTTGGTGCTTTAATTCCAATTATGTTAAATAAATTTAAATTTGATCCTGCAATATCATCTGGAGTATTTTTAACAACTTTAATTGATGCTACATCATTCTTTGTATTTTTAGGCTTTATTTCTCTCATATCTTAATGTTTATTAGAATTTTAATTCTTATTTGTATCTTTATTCCTAATATTATTTTGGCAGAAAAAACTTCTATCAAAACTGATATCACATCGGAAAAAATCATTATGGTTAAAAATAAGAATTTTATTGAATTTCAAGATAATGTTATTTTAACTCGTGAAGATATTAGTTTTTTAGCTAATAAAATGCAGGTTTTTACTAGTGAAATTAGTGAAAAGGATAAGAAAATGGAAATTAAAATAATCAAGGCTAAGGATAAAGTAAAAATTTTTAATCAAGAATTTATTGCAACTGGCAATTCAGGAATTTATGATGTAAAAAAAGGAATTTTCAATATATTTGGAAATGTTATTTTAAATGAGGGTACAAAAATTGCTTATGGTGACAAATTTACCTATAATATTGCTAATAGAAAGGGTTTTTTATCGAGTGATAATAAGGAAAATAACAGGTCAACTATCATTATTAATGAAAATCTAGATAATTTAAAAAAAGAATTAGATGAAAATTCTAACAATTAAGGATGTTGCCAAAAGTTATGGTAAAAAATCTGTTATAAAAAATATTTCTTTAAAAATAGAGCAGGGTGAAGTTGTTGGCTTGCTTGGCCCTAATGGTGCTGGAAAAACAACTTGCTTTTATATTGTAGTTGGTTTGATTGCTATTGATTCGGGAAATATTTTTTTAGATAATATTGATATTGCTAATATGGCAATGCATGAAAGATCCAAGCTTGGAATTGGTTATTTACCTCAAGAGTCTTCAATTTTTCGTAAGATGAATGTTGAGGATAATATTATGTCAATTTTAGAGATTAATGAAAAAGATAAGGAAAAAAGAAAGGAGCATTTGGAAGGGTTATTAGAAGAATTTTCAATAACCCATATTCGTAAATCTCATGCTTTATCCCTTTCTGGTGGTGAAAGAAGGAGGGTAGAAATTGCCAGATCATTAGCTACAAATCCTGACTTTATTTTACTTGATGAGCCTTTTGCTGGTGTTGATCCAATTGCTGTAAAAGATATTATGAATATGGTAAAACAATTGAAAAATCGTAATATTGGTGTTTTAATTACTGATCATAATGTACAAGAAACCTTAAAAATTGTTGATAAAGCCTATATTGTTTATGATGGAAATATTTTAAAATCGGGCAGTAAGGAGGAAATTATTAATGATAAAGAGGTGAAAAGAGTTTATCTCGGTGATAATTTTTTATAATTTAGAAATATATATGTTCATAAGAATAATTTTAATATTAGCATTTTTTTTAACTTCTAAAATATCTTATGCTATCAAAGATCAAAATACTATTTTTAATGTATCATTTGATACAACTCGTGAATTATATTATGATTATAATAAGTTATTTAAAAAATATTGGCTAGATAAAACCGGTCAGGAAATCAAAATATATAGTTCTTTTGGTGGATCGGGTAAGCAGGCAAGAAGTGTAATTGATGGTTTAAAAGCTGATGTAGTAACTTTGGCTCTTTCTCATGATATTGATGCAATTGCTACCAAGCAGGGCTCTCTTGATGAAAATTGGATTAAAGAATTTCCAAATAATAGCTCACCCTATTTATCGACAGTAGTTTTTTTAGTCAGAAAGGGTAATCCCAAAAATATTCAAGATTGGGATGATTTAACAAGGGATGATATCAAGGTTATTACCCCAAATCCTAAAAGTTCTGGCGGTGCAAGATGGAATTATATGGCAATTTATAGCTATGCTAAAACTAAATATAAAAATGAGGAGCAAGTTAAAGAATTTATTAAAAAGATTTTCACTAATGTTCCTATCTTAGATGTTAGTTCTAGGGCTGCAACTACTACTTTTGTTGCTAGAAATATCGGAGATATCGTCATTTCTCCAGAAAGTGAAGCCTATTTGGCAATTGAAAAATTAGGTGCTGATAAATTTGATATTATTTACCCTTCAATTAGTATTTTATCTGAATCTCCTGTGGCAATTATTGATAAGAGAGTTGATAGAAAAAATAATCGTAAATTAGCAATAGAATATTTAGAATATTTATATAGTGATGAAGCTGCAGAGATTTTTGTAGAAAATCATTATAGACCAGCAAATAGGAAAATTCTGAATAAATATAGATATAAATTTCCTAAGATGAAATTATATTCTATTGATCAATTTGGAGGTTGGGACAAGGCCCAGAAGAAACATTTTAATGCTGGTGCTCTATTTGATCAAATTTATAGCGAAATAGTCAGAAAGTAACTTATTTCCTAAAAAACTCTCCTTAAAAAAAATCAAATCGTTTTTTTGAGTCAAAGTAGATTCGCTACTTTGGTGGGGGTGGATACAGTAAATAAAATAATTTTAAGATAAATTCAAAACAATAAAATTTTGCTGGACAGTCCCATTAGATAACAAAATAAAAGCCTTGAATTAATAAAATGATTTTAATATCTTATATTTTCTTTCCCTGTGAAGAATTACAGAATTTTTTAAAAAAATTTAAATCAAATGAATATACATGAATATCAAGCCAAGCAATTATTGGCAAAATATGGTGCTGTGGTGCCAGAAGGTTATGCTGCCTTCACTCCTGAAGAAGCTATTATTGCTGCTCAAAATTTAAAAAATAATGGTAATCAAGTTTTTGTTGTAAAAGCACAAATTCATGCTGGTGGTCGTGGTAAGGCTGGTGGTGTCAAGGTTGTTAAAACAATTGAAGATGTTGCAAAAGAATCTGAAGAAATGCTAGGAAAAATTCTTGTTACTCATCAAACTGGTTCAGAAGGTAAGGAAGTTAAGAGGCTTTATATTGAGGCTGGTTCTAATATTGATAAGGAATATTATCTTTCTGCAGTTTTAGATCGTGCTAATAAAGCTGTTGTCTTTATGGCTTCTACTGAAGGTGGTATGGAAATTGAAGAGGTTGCTGCCGAAACTCCAGAAAAAATTATCACCACTGTGGTTCCAGTTGAAATTGGAATTTCTGGTTTTCATGCTCGTAAATTGGGTTTTGCTCTTGGTTTAAAAGGCGCTTTATTAAAGCAATTCATAAAATTAATTGGCTCAATCTATAAAGCTTTCATCGATACGGATGCTTCTCAAATTGAAATTAACCCATTAGTTATCACTAAGGAAGAAGAATTAATTGTTCTTGATGCAAAATATAATTTTGATGATAATGCTCTTTATCGTCAAGCAGATATCAAAGAATTAAGAGATATTGATGAGGAAGATCCATTAGAAATTGAAGCTTCTAAACATGAGTTAAATTATGTCAAGATGGATGGTGAAATTGGCTGTATGGTTAATGGCGCAGGTCTGGCTATGGCTACTATGGATATTATCAAGCTTTATGGTTCATCTCCTGCTAATTTCCTTGATGTTGGTGGTAGTGCTACTAAGGAAAGAGTTACTGAAGCTTTTAAAATTATCCTTTCTGATAAAAATGTTAAAGCAATTTTAGTAAATATTTTTGGTGGTATTATGAGATGTGATATCATCGCTGAAGGTATTATTGCTGCTGCAAAAGAAGTTAATCTTGAAATTCCTTTAATTGTGAGATTGGAAGGTACAAATGTTGATCTTGGTAAAAAGATTTTAGCTGAGTCTAACTTAACTATCATTTCAGCAAATGATCTAGGTGATGCTGCCGAGAAGGCCGTTAATGCAATTAAAAATTAAATAATATATAAATGTCTGTTTTAGTTAATAAAAATACAAAAGTTATCTGCCAAGGTTTTACAGGTATGCAAGGTACTTTCCATTCAGAGCAAGCTATTGCTTATGGTACAAATATGGTTGGTGGTGTTACACCAGGTAAGGGTGGTTCTAAACATTTGGATTTACCAGTTTTTGACACTGTTTTAGATGCCAAAAAAGCAACCGATGCTAATGCTTCGGTTATTTATGTTCCTCCTCCTTTTGCTGCTGATGCAATTTTAGAAGCAATTGATGCTAATATTGAATTAATTGTTTGCATTACTGAAGGTATTCCAGTTTTAGATATGGCTAAGGTAAAAGCTGCTTTAAAAACTTCTAATTCCAGATTAATTGGTCCAAATTGTCCAGGAATTATTACTCCAGGTGAGTGTAAAATTGGCATTATGCCTGGCCATATTCATAAGGCTGGTTCTGTTGGTATTGTTTCTCGTTCTGGTACTTTAACTTATGAAGCTGTTCATCAAACAACTGCTGAAAATTTGGGTCAATCAACCTGTATTGGTATTGGTGGTGATCCAATTAACGGCACTAATTTTATTGATTGTCTTGATATGTTCCTTTCTGATGAGCAAACAAAATCAATGATTATGATTGGTGAAATTGGTGGCTCTGATGAAGAAGAGGCTGCAGAATTTTTAAAGCAAGAAGCAAAAAAAGGTAGATCAAAACCTTGTGTTGGTTTTATCGCTGGTAGAACAGCCCCTCCAGGCAAAAGAATGGGCCATGCTGGTGCAATTATTGCTGGTGGTAAGGGTGGTGCTGAAGATAAAATTGAGGCTATGAAATCATCTGGTATTGAAGTTGCTGATTCTCCAGCTACTTTAGGAAAAACTTTAGTAAAAATACTAAAATAAATTATGGAATATAAAATAGTTATTTATCGAGAAGGATTTTTGCTTGCTACATTATTTGGTGCTGCGAATATCAAACCAATTAAATTTTCAAACTTTCTAAATGAAAATGCTAAGGATGGTTGGAAAGTAAGAACTATGGAAAAGGATAATAAAGAGCTTTTTTAATTTTTAAGAGAGAGTCCTATGTTGTAATTATGGAAAGAAAATTATCATAAAATAAATGTCTTTATATAATAAAATATCATTATATATGGTAGCTTCCTATATATTATTACTGATTGCTCAGATATGGTTTAGTTTATTTACTGGATCGACTATGATTAAAATATCTTGCGCTTCTTTATTAATTTTTATCTTAAATAATGTGATAAAATATTTTTTTGATAAGGATAATGATGAAGATTCGTTAAAAAACGATAAATATATTAATTAAATAATTAACCACTATGACTGTAGATTTAAATAGAAAAAAAGCATTAGATGCTGCACTATCTCAAATTAACAAACAATTTGGTAAAGGATCAGCTATGATGCTTGGTGAAAGACCGAAAATTGATGTTGAAACAATCTCAAGTGGTTCTCTTGCCCTTGATAAAGCCCTTGGAGTTGGTGGTTATCCAAGGGGTCGAGTTATTGAAATTTATGGTCCTGAAAGTTCTGGTAAAACAACTTTAACTCTTCATGCTATTGCCGAGGCTCAGAAAAAAGGTCTCTCTTCTGCTTTTGTTGATGCTGAACATGCTTTTGACCCTGTTTATGCTGAAAATCTTGGTATTAATATTGATGAAATGGTCATTTCTCAGCCAGATAATGGTGAATCTGCCCTTGAAATTGTTGATACTTTTGTAAGATCTGGTGCTGTTGATTTAATTATTGTTGATTCTGTTGCTGCACTTACTCCTCAAGTTGAGTTGGAAGGTGGTATGGCTGACAATCAAATGGGTTTACAAGCTCGTTTAATGAGTAAGGCTCTTCGTAAATTAACTGGTTCAATTTCTAAAACCGGCTGTACAGTTATCTTTATTAACCAAATCAGAATGAAGATTGGTGTTATGTTTGGCTCTCCTGAGACTACAACTGGTGGTAATTCCTTAAAATTCTATTCTTCCGTTCGTCTTGATATTAGAAGAGGTTCTCAAATTAAGAGTGGTGATGAAATTCTTGGTAATGATACTAAAGTTAAAATCGTCAAAAATAAAGTCGCTCCACCATTTAAAGTAGCTGAATTTGAAATTATTTATGGTGAAGGTGTGTCAAAAATTGGCGAAATAATTGATTTGGCAGTTAAGGAAGACATTATTGAGAAATCTGGTTCTTGGTATGCTTATGATGGTGTAAAAATTGGCCAAGGTAAAGAAAATGCTAAAAAATATCTTAAGGATAATCCTGAAATTTCTGATCAAATAGAGGCTAAAATAAGGTTAAATTCAAAAGAGGAAAATAATAACTCTACTGAATAATTTTTCTGGTAAGAATCGAAAAATATGTTATAATAATATAATATCTGCAATAATATAAAGATAAAAATTATTGCAACATATTATACCATTTCCCATTTAAAAATGGACAATATAGCAAAATATTTTTATTTGATATTTGTAAAAAATGAGGGTAATATGCCTATATTTCCCGAGGCTTTTTGCTAATATCAGATAAAAAGATGAAGCTAGATTGTTCAATCTTTTAACATAGTTTTTTAGATGGGAAATGGTATTA
>Ga0257114_1000230_pt1 | contig 43164 bp, 41 predicted proteins | sample SI112_10mmetaG_FD_190149 | JGI IMG/M metagenome (GOLD analysis project Ga0257114, IMG submission 190149) | Marine microbial communities from Saanich Inlet, British Columbia, Canada - SI112_10m | ecosystem: Environmental > Aquatic > Marine > Inlet | place: Canada: British Columbia | collected...
AATAACATAATTTTAATTGAAAATCAGATAAGAACATAATTAAATAAATTGCTTGACTAAAGATTGAAATCAAAACGATACTAGATTATAACATTTTATATAGATATTTGCAAGTGAAAAGTCCTTACCCAAAACTATATATTCATTGTATTAACCAAGGCATAAATTATTTTATGGAAACTAATTTATACTCTATATAATATATAGAAACTAATGCTGGAATCTTAAATATGAAGGTAGATAATGATGGTTATGATAGTTTTGTTACTGATCTTTCTATAGAAATTTCTGGTAAGCATAAGAGTTGGAAGATTAAATCTGGAGAAAATTATATGTAGACATGATGCTTATGCTAAATATGACATTAAATTTTAACATAGTTTTTAAGATGAATTTTGGTATTACACATTGTAAAAAAATTAAGTTTTATATAGCGCTTTTCTGTAAATTTTAGCTCTTTTTTTAAAAACTATTTTCAAAATATATGTATATCTATCAAAATTTCCTAAATCTTTTATTACTTTGGTAGGGATAAATATAATAATATTTGTCCATAAGGAGAGTTAAATATATCTAATATGACTATTTGTATCATAGCTGGAAAGGGCGATTTACCCAAAATGGCTATTAAAAAATTACAATCAGAAAAGAGAAAATTTCAATTAGCTTTAATTGAAGGGCAAGAATATGATGATGAGATTCTGAAAATATCACATCATTTTTTTCAATTTGGTCATGTTGGGAAATTTCTGAAATTTGCTAAGGAATATGGCATTAAAACTATCATTATGGTTGGTGCTGTTAATAAGCCTTCCTTGACTTCGCTCAAATTGGATGGGATGGGTATGGTTTTGGTCTCTAAAATTTTAAAACAAAAATTACTTGGCGATAATAATATTCTTTCAGCTGCAATTGAATTTTTTGAGAAAAAAGGTTTTAAAATAGCTGGAATTGAAGAAATTATTGATGAGTTACTTTTTGAGGGGGGTATTTTGGGTAGTGTTGTTCCTAGTAAATCGGATCTTAAAGATATCGATATTGGGAAATATGCTCTTCAGGTTACTTCTGATTTGGATTTGGGACAATCGATCATTATACAGCAAAAAACCATTTTAGCAATTGAAGGTTTGGAAGGGACGGATGAATTGATAAAAAGAGCTGGAAAAATTCAATTTAATGAAGGTTCAAAAGCTATTTTAATTAAAATGAAAAAAATTGGCCAAAGTAAAAAGGCTGATTTGCCTGCTTTTGGTCTTGAGACTGTTAAAAATTTGGTGAAAAATAATTTTGCAGGAGCAGCTCTTGAGGCTGGATCTTGTTTAATTATTAATAAAAAAGAGGTGATTGAATATGCCAATAAAAATGGCATTTTTATTTTGGGAATTAATAGATAATGCTAACATCTAATAAATTTGGATTATTGGCTGAAATTTATGCTGTGATTTTTCTGAAATTAAAATTCTATAAAATTTTAGAAAGAAATTATCGTAATAAATTGGGAGAAATTGACATTATTGCCTATAAAAATAAAACATTAATTGCAATTGAAGTTAAAGCCCGAAAAAAAATTAACTCATTGGAAGATGTTGTAAGTAAAAATCAATTAAATAGAATAAAAAGATCGATGAATATTTTTTACTCTCGGAAAAAATATTATGGTAAATTTAATATTCGTTTTGATTTGATGGTAATTAGGCCTTATAAATTACCATTACATTTAAAAAATTTTTGGAATTAATATGTATAAATTATATCATCAGATTCTATGCCCATTTTCACGAAAAATCCGAATTTGTCTTGCTGCAAAGGAAATTAAATTTGAGTTAATTTCTGAAAATTTTTGGTCAAGAAGAAGGGAGTTTATTGCTTTGAATCCTGCTTTGACTGTTCCTGTTTTATTAGATTCTAATAATAGGGCAATTTCTGGCAGCTATGTGATTACTGAATATTTGGAAGAAAAATATAGCCAATCTAATTCTTTAATTGGCCAAAAAATTGAGGAAAAGGCCGAGGCTCGTCGCATTCAATATTGGTTTGATGAGAAGTTTTTTACGGATGTTAGTAAATATCTGATTTATGAAAAATATTTCAAAAGATTTTTAAATAAAAATAATGCATCGCCGGAATCACATATTTTAAATATTGCCTCTGATAATTTGGTTACGCATTTAAATTATATTGAATTTTTAACTGAAGGTAGGCAATATCTTGCTGCTGATAGAATTACAATTGCCGATTTTGCGGCTGCTGCTCATATTTCGGTTTTGGATTATTTTGGATATATTAATTGGCGTAATTATCCTATGGTTAAGGCTTGGTATTCTTTGGTCAAATCACATCAATCATTTAGTGCAATTTTAAGAGATAGAATTGCCAATATTAACCCTCCGGAATATTATAATAAGCTGGATTTTTAGGTGGTTTTTAATAAATAAATTTATTCAATTAATGATATTTCTTTGATTTTTTGGTATAACTCTAATATTGCATTATTTCTTGCTGCTTTTTTGCTATGTAGTGATGCTCCATTTACGGTAATTAAATTACTTCCTAAAATCTTTCCTTGATTAATTAATGATAAAGTAACATTTAATTTTATGATAAAATTATCATAGATTTTATCTGATATTTCTTCCTGCTCTATTTTTATAAGAATAATATTCTTCCCTTTAATATTTTGATTAGTTAATTTTAATTTTTGGTCAGAAAAGGATTTTTTGATAATTCTGGCAATTTTTTTATTTGATTTTGGGTCAATTTTAAAAATCATATTTTCAGTTAAATTGTCAAAAAGATTTTGATAAGATAGATATTTTTGGTAATTTTCTTGATAATTCATGTCTGAATATTGGATAGATTCTAAAATAATATTCAAAATTGTTGCTTCATGAAGTTTATTTTGGATTTTTTTTAAATTACGATACTGGTCAATGATATTTTTATTTTTTAGATTTTTGGTTAAATTGCTGAATCTTTGATTTAAATTTTGCAATTTTCTAACTTTTTGTTTGATAAAATTATTGCGATCAATTGCAATTTCGACATAAATTTTATTATTAAAATTAGCAGAATTGGAAATTTGGTAATTATTAAAAGTAATTTTTTCTAATTTCTGATTAATTTCTTCGCGATATTCTTCACTATTATTGTTATTATAGGATTTGGCTAATAATTTACTATTAGCAGAAACATTGGTGATTAATTTGGCAGAAATATTGCCCAGAGCAGATTTAATAGCAGAATTAAGATTATAACCTTCCCCAATGCCATAAAGATAAGAAAGATTATTTTGTTTGGGAGAAATATAAAAAGAGGGTAGGGAATTGCTGTTATTAATTTGTTTTTGACTCAAATTGAGACAGGAGGATAGTAAAAGTAAAATTAAAATATTATACCAATTTCTACCTAAAATACTTTTTTCTCTATTTGAATAATGCGACTTCGTCTTTTGCGTTAAAATAGGTAAAAATCCTTGATCCATATTAATATATGAATCTTGTTTTTTATTTATTTTACCTGCAAAATATTTTGACGAATTATTCAATTTTAAATGGGAATTGCTATTATTCCAAAATAATATAATAGATTTTGTCATTCTTTTTGTTTTTGGTAATAATAATATCATGATTTGCTAAATATTTAATAATATCCATCTCTTTCTTTGGTATTAGGGTTAATTTTACTATATCTGATGAGATAGAATTTACCTTAAAATCAATATCGGAAATTTTGGATAATTTATGTTTAAAGATGCTCCAATCTTTTAATGATGATGGTAAAATATCTAGATTAATATTTTTATTATCCTTTTGATCTTCTTTTTTATTATTGATGGTTGAAAGATCTTTCTTCTCTAAATATTCCATCACTTTTTCGGTGATGATATAATATAATCTTTCTTCCTTAATATCATTAATATTCACAAAACTTAATTTAACCTTTTTTTTGGTAAATTGTTGAATTAATGTGATATTTATTGCTGCGTTATTTTCTAAATGATCAATATAAATATCGATGAAAGTGCCAATTTTAGAATCATATTTTTTTAAGATATCTTTAATATCGGGATATTTGATTTTATCGATATTTTTGAGATTTAAGAGGGAAATATCATCCAAATCACCTTTTGGGATTTTGATAGGGCTTTGAATATTACTTGCTGCAGTATCTAATAGGGCTGATCGCCAAGCATTAAACCATTTATTATTATCATGCCAGATTTTTGGTTGATTATTGTGAATTTCAATGGGGAAGATGAGATATTTTTTATCAGATTCAAGATTAATGCCATTACCTTTTTTCCAATCTTCTAATAAATTATCAATGTAATTTCTAGAAAATTCGATGTGGAAATTGGCCTTGTACCAATTATTGGCTATTTTTTCATTTTTGATTTTTTTAGCATCAATTGCTTCATCCAATTGTTCATCATCAATATAATTTGAGAATGATTCGGAGATTTTCAGATTTTTCAGTAATTTTAGGAAAGCTTGACGATTAGCATTAACATTAGCTAACTTTCTGGCTTCACTTGCTGATTCAGCCTCTTCATTGATCATGATATTATCAATGATATATTTATCATTATTTGCAAGTGAAGATTGTAAGCAAAAAAAGATTAAAAATAGGATGATTTTTAATCGTGATAATGGTTTGAGAAGTGGTGCATTATAAGACATTATTTTTCTAATTCAAAAGCTTTGTGAAGAGCCTTTATTACTTGATCGCCAAATTGTTTTTCAATGAGGATTGAAATTTTAATTTCGGAAGTAGAAATTAAAGAAATATTAACTCCTTCCTCTGCCAAGGATTTGAACATTGTGTGGGCCACTCCAGCATTACTTACCATGCCTACACCAATGACTGATATTTTTGAAATATCATCATCAATAAGCATTTTTTGATAACCTAAAAGTTTTTGATTTTCTTCTAATGTTGCTTTGGTACGGTTTAAATCATCGACATTGACAGTGAAGGTAATATTAACAGTTTTATTATCTTGGCTGATATTTTGTACGATCATATCAGTATTAATGCCCTTATCTGCGATTGAGCCAAAAATATTAGCTGAAAGGCCTGGATTATCAGGCATGCCACTTAAGGTAAATCTTGCTTCATTTTTACTTTGACTAATTCCTGTTATAAGTCTTGTTTCCATAATTTCATTATTATTAATTAAAATAGTTCCAGAATTTTCCGTTTTTTCTTTAAAAGTTGATAATACTCTAACTTTGACATTATGAGTCATAGCCATTACCACACAGCGTGTTTGTAATACTTTTGATCCTGAAAATGCCATTTCTAGTATTTCTTCATAAGAGATTTTGTCAATTTTTTTAGCATCTGTGGTAATTCTAGGATCGGTAGTAAAAACACCATCGACATCGGTATAAATTTCACAAATGTCAGCTTTGATTGCTGCTGCAATTGCAACTGCACTAGTATCAGAACCCCCGCGACCAAGTGTTGAAATACGGTTATTTTTGTTATTAATACCTTGGAAGCCAGCAATTACAATAACATCTTTATGTTGTAATTCTTTTAAGAGAATATCTTTATTAATAGAATCAATACGGGCTTTTGAATGAAGATTGTCGGTTTTCATTTCAATTTGCCAGCCAGAAAATGAACGAGATTTATAGCCCAATCTTTGTAATTCTAGGGCTAAAAGGCCAGAAGTTATTTGCTCGCCACTAGAAAGAATTGAGTCATATTCAGCCAATTCTTCATTATTTTTTAGGTCGGAAACCTCATTGCAATAGCCAACTAATTGATTGGTAACACCAGACATTGCTGAAACTACAACAATTACCTTATTGTTATTTTTGATTTCAGTTGCAACTTTTTTTGCAACATTTTGAATTTTGGCAATATTACCAACAGAAGTACCGCCAAATTTTTGAACAATTATACTCATAAAAATATTATTATACCAATTATCAATTTAAAAATATCTTGCTATATTGTCTATTTTTAAATGGGAAATGGTATTATACCATTTCCCATCTAAAAAACTATGTTAAAATATTGAACAATCTAGCTTCATCTTTTGATCTAATATTAGCAAAAAGCCTTGGGAAATATAGGAATATTACCCTCATTTTTTACAAATATCAAATAAAAATATTTTGCTATATTGTCCATTTTTAAATGGGAAATGGTATAATTGGTATTAATTACCTAGTAAACATAAATAATCTGATTTAAAATTCAATATTTGAATGATATTATTCCTATTAATATGAAAATAGCTCCTTTTAAGATAGATGAATTTATTAGAAATATTGACCAAAATAAGGATATTTCGGCTGCTGTGATTTTTGGTCCCGAATCTGGTTTAATTTCTATCCGTGCTAAGGAAGTTACTAATAAAATTATTTCTGACAAATCGGATCCTTTTGCAATTAGTGATATTTCGCTGAAACAAATTGAGGAAAATGGCAATATTTTATTTGATGAGTTTTTTTCTATGTCAATGTTTGGTCCTGATCGTAAATTGATCAAAATTTCTTCTGCTAATAATAAAATTACCAAAAATTTAAAATCCTTAATGGAGGTAGAATCTAAAAGTGATAATTTTATTTTATTAATTGCAGGAGAGCTTGATGCATCTTCTTCACTTCGCAAATTGGCTGAAAAAAATCCTAAAATTGCTGCAATTGCTTGTTATGAAGATAATATTGCTACAATTTCCAACATTATTCGTGAAAAATTTTCTGAACATAATATTAAAATTGAGGCTGGAATTATTGAATATATCAATAGTAAATTTGGCAAAAATCGTTTAATTATATTGAATGAGATTGAAAAAATAATTACTTATTTAGATGGTAAAAAGGAATTAAGTTTGGATATTGTACAGCAATTATTTTCTGATATTTCAGAAGTTTCTATTAATGAATTTGTCAATTATTTTGTGGCACTTAATTTGCAAAAATCCTTTTTAATTTTGGATCAAATTTATTATCAAAAAATTAGCCCAATTGTCGTAATTCGCTATTTGCAAAATTATTTTTTTAAACTTTATAAAATTTCTGCGGCAATTAAGGGTGGTAGTAATTTGGAAGTCGAGATGAAATCTCATAGAATTTTCTTCAAAGAACAGGATTTTTGCCGGAATCATAATAAAATTTGGCAGATAGAATCGATTGAGAAAATTTTAATCAAATTGCAAGAAATTGATTTAAAATGTAAGAAAGATTATGATAATTGTCAGAATATTTTTAATTCCTTTGTTAATATGACTTATTTGATGAAAAAATCTGGAAAAATCTAAACTCCCCCTAAGGTGGAGTAAAAATTGCAAAGCGATTATGGTGGGGGTGCATGCAACAAATAAAAATATTTTACTTTTAGATTATATCTTTAAGCAGAAGTTGTAAATTATTCAGAATTTTTTCAAAATTCTTGTGTCATTTGTGCTATATTGTTTATTTTTAAATGATAATTGGTATTATGCTAAACTATCCTTACAATAATTTATCCTATTTTCAATCTCCTTATTTTTGTCAATAATTTCTTCCCCTGTTATTTTTCGATCAATTGTAATTTGTTGATCAAAATAAAAGGATAATGTAGAGAAAGGTAGTGGAAAAATAAAATTATCCCAACTATTAAGGCGGATGGATCGAGAAATATTACAGCTTGCAGGTAGGATTTTTGATCCAGATAATTTAGCTATATTTACAATTTGACTATTAATTTGATATTTTGGACCTCTTGGACCATCTGGTGTAATGGCTAATGAATGGCCTTTTTTAAGATTTTTAATTATTTTCTTTAAATCTGAAATATCAATTCCTCGTCCTTTTTTTTGATTTGAAGAGCCGGCAATATTAACAAAACCAAATTTATTCATAACATTGCCAACAATTTTGCCATCGCCATGTTTTGAGGCCAAACTATTCATTTCTTTGCGATTTTTGATTTTTTTCATCTGAAACATCAAAAGTGGCATCATCATAATAGTATTATGCCAAGTGCAAATCATCACAGATTCACCTTTTTTTAGAGAATTTAAAAAAATATCTAAATTTTTATATTTCTTTTTGCTAGTAAAATAGACAAATTTCATGTAGGATACAATAATAAAAGATAAAATTTCTTGTATTATAAAGCTGTAAAGAAACATTCTTATTGAATGTTTAAATTTTGTTTTTATGTCATACCATTCCATTTTTTGCAGCATTTTTAATCATTTAATGGCCATCTAGCCCTTGGTTTAAAATCTAATTTATCAATTAATCCTAATTTTAATCTTTCCATTCCTGCCCAAGCAATCATAGCACCATTATCAGTGCATAATTTAATTGGTGGGGCAGATGTTTTAATATTATATTGTAATAAAAAGTCAGAAATTTGACTATAAAGATATTGATTAGCAGCAACTCCGCCAGCAATTACTAGATTTTCTATTTCTAGATTATAATCATCTAAAATATTTTTTAAGCGATCAATGATATTTTTTGCAACTATTTTTTGAAAAGATGCGGCAATATCATTTTTTTCTATTTCTGTTAATTTTTGATGAGAAGTTTTTTGATAATTTTCTCCAGTAATTTTCTCAATTTCTCTTCTCACTGCTGTTTTTAATCCTGAAAAAGAGAAATCATAAGGGTGATCTTTGGATTTGGCTAGGGGTTTTGGAAAATTATATTTATTTTTATTCCCCTTTTTTGCTAATTCTTCAATTTTTGGCCCTCCTGGATAGGATAGACCTAACATTTGTGCAATTTTATCAAAGGCTTCTCCTAGGGCATCATCAATTGTTTCTCCCAATTTTTGATAATTTCCTACTCCTTTAGCTAATAAAATTTGACAATGACCTCCAGAAACCAATAATAAAAGATAGGGAAATTTAATTTCAGAAGTTAATCTAATGGTTAAAGCATGTGCTTCTAAATGATTAACTGCAATGATTGGCTTTTGATAGATTGAAGCTAGCATTTTAGCAGCCATAACACCAACAATAACTCCACCAATTAGGCCAGGTCCTGCAGTAACAGCAATGGCATCAATATTTTTAAATGATAATTTTGCTTCTATAATAGATTTTTTGATTAATTTATCGATTACTAAAGCATGATTTCTTGCTGCAATTTCTGGTATAACGCCGCCAAATTCCTTATGAATATCAATTTGTGAGATAATAATATTGCTTAGAATATTTTTATTCTCATCAATTATGGCAATTGCAGTTTCATCACAGCTAGTTTCTATTCCTATAATGATTCGCATTTAGAAGAAATTAAGAATATAATTTTTAGCAGTAACAATAATTCCAACACCAAAAAATAAAATTGATATAGTCATTAAAATTCCTGAAATACCGATAAATAAGCCAAATAATAAAATTAAACCATCTTTACTTAATAAGCTCAGAGAAATGATTAAAATTGAAATTCCTGGCAATAGATTGGTAAAAGGTAAGGGAACTAAGATTGATAAAGCAAAAATAAAGGTTAAGAAACCGATAATTTTTTCATTAAAAATATCAAAAATAAAAGACCATCTTGATTTGATAAATTTTTCTGTTTTTCTTAATTGGAAAACCGATTTTTCAATAATTTTGGCTAATAATTGTCTTTTAATTTGCTTATTGCCAATAAATTTAGGAACTTTCGGTGCAGAAAATCCAACCATCATTTGAAAGGAAAAAACCAATAGAGGAAAGGCAATAAAGCTGGGTAATGGCGGTGGTAATGGTGCTAAAATAGGTAATGAGAAAATCAACATAATCAAAGCAAATCCACCCTGATTCATATTATTGATAATATCTTTAATATAAATCATGTCAGACGTGTTTTTTACGACCACATCTTCCAATAAATCGGCTGTTGGTTTTTGTAATTTTACAGTTAAATTTTGTTTCATTAGCTATTTTTGCTTCTCATCATCCTTGATATTTTTTTTAAGATTTTTTAAACCTTTGCCAATTTCAGCCATTACTTTTGGTAATTTTCCTGTACCAAAAAATAATAAGACTAAGATTAATATTAAGATTAATTGCCAAATTCCTATAGACATGATTGATTTTTATAATTTAGTTTTGGGTTTTTAATTTGTTGCATACACCCCAACCAAAATCGCTTTGCGATTTTGGTTGGGGTGTATGCAACAAATATAGAATCTAAATGATAGATTATATAAAAATATTAATTATATCAATTCCAATTAAAATCCTAACAACTCCTTTAATTCTCCCCATTCTCTCTTACTCAAATTGCTATTTTCTTGAGTGACCTTATTACCTTTAATCAATTGCTTAATAAGATTAATTTCATCACGAGAAAATTCCTTACCACCCATGCGATATTTTTCAAAAGCAGCATAGGCATGTGGTACCCATTTTTGTACCATATCCAGCATAATATTAGCATATTCCCTAATTTCATATTGAGCATGAGAATCAGCACGAAGCGCCAGAAAATGAAATAGATTATGAAGATTAATTTTCCAATACCATTCAGTATAGCAATTTAGGCTAAGATTCATTCTAGCTAATTCTCTTGCTACACCATCTTTTGATTCATCAATAATATTGCCATTTTTATCCTCATTCATCATTTCTAAATAATGATTATAGCCATTTCTTGAGTCGGTTTTAAGAATTTCTAAAATTCTATTTTGCTCCTCATGGCTTAATCTTTTATCCTCATCTCGACCTTGATGATTTTTTTTCGATTGTGCCGCGATATTTTTTGGTGCTGGAATGTAAAATTCATCTTCTAAAACAGAATAGCGAGCAGAATATTCATTAATAGAAGCAGTACGGTGACGAATCCATTGTCTGGCAATAAAAATTGGTAATTTAATGTGAAATTTTATATCGCACATTTCAAAAGGTGTTGTATGGCGATGTCTCATAAGATAATTAATCAAACCGCGATCTTCATTGAGCTTTTTTGTACCCTTGCCATAAGAGACCCTAGCAGCTTGGACAATTGAAGAATCATTTCCCATATAATCAACAACCCTAATAAAACCATGATCTAAAACTGGAAATATTTGATATAAAATTTTTTCTAAATCTTCAGAAATTGGACGGAGGGTTGTAAATTTATTTTCTCGTAGTAGATTAACTTCTTCTAACTGAGTTTTTGTAATAGACATATATGGAGAATAAAAATATTTTAATAGTTAAAAAATCTGTCGCCCGTTTGATGGCTGTGCAGATTTTATTTCAATATGATTTTTATAATAAATCAAAGAAAATTGAAGATATCAAGGAAGAAATGCTAGATCATTATTTAATTGATTTTGCAGATGATGTAAAATCTTTCAGATCTAAATTAGATAAAAAGCTTTTAAATAATATTATTCCTAATATCGCTCAATCATTTGAAATTCTTGATCAGGAAATTATAGAATTTTTAAATCCAGAATTTACATTACAAAAAATTGAAAATATTACCAAGCAAATTCTAAGAGTTGCAATTTTTGAAATCAAATATTTTGACAAAATTCCAGCTAAAGTTATAATTAGTGAATATACTGATATTTCTTCTAGCTTTGAGGGTGAGTCAAAAGTTACTTTTGTTAATTCAGTCTTAGATAAAATTGCAAAAAAATATCGATCTGATGAATTCTAAAATATCAAAAGATAAATTTATTATTGCAACGGGCGGAACTGGAGGGCATATTTTTCCAGCAAGGATTTTGGCACAAAAATTATTAGAAGATAATTATAATGTTAAAATTTTAGCTAATAAAAATTATAAAAATTATACTCATGTGACTGATTTATTTGATCATCACATTATTTCTTCCTCGCAAATTACCAAATCTGTTAAAAATTTATTTTTTGCATCATTCAAAATTTCTTTAGGTATTTTACAATCTTTTTTTAGGATTTTATTTTTTAGACCAAAATTTATCATTAGTTTTGGTGGATATGCCACTTTTCCAATATTAATTGCAGCAGTAATTTTGCGTCGGAAAATTATTTTGCATGAACAAAATGCTCATTTAGGGAAAATTAATCGCATTTTTGCACCCTTTGCCCAAAAAATTCTTTTAAGTTATAAAAATACTGATGGTTTAAAGGAGGAGTTTAAAAAAAAATCTGTCATAATTGGTAATCCTGTGCGTGCAGAAATAGAAAAATTATCAAAATTAAAATATCAATTACCAGAAGCAGATAAATTTCCAGATAATAATAAAAATATGGGATATAACCTTCTTTTAAAATCGGATTTTGAATTGCAAGAAAGAAATATAAATAGTTTTTTTAATATTTTAATAGTTGGTGGCTCGGGAGGTGCAAAAATTTTTAGTGATATTATTCCAAAAGCAATTTTTAATTTAAGATCAAATATTAAGGAAGATTTATTAATTTTTCAACAATGTCGCTATGATTTGGTGGATTCAACAATGGCACAATATAAATCCTTTAAAATTAATTCAGTCATAGCAAGTTTTTTTGACGATATGGAGGAAAAAATCAAAAACGCTCATCTGATAATTTCACGAGCGGGATCTTCTGCAATTAGTGAATTTAATATTGCCAAAAAACCCCTAATTTTGGTGCCTTTTGCTAATTCTGCTGATGATCATCAATTAAAAAATGCTAAGCAAATTTCTAAAAAAAATGGTGCAATTTTAATTGAAGAGCAAAATTTTAAAATCAATAAAATTACTGACCTTGTCACTAGATTGATTGATAATCCTGAAAAATTGTTAGAAATGTCGGATAATTCTTATAAAGCAGCAAGTAAGAATGTTGTTAAGAAGATGATTAAGGAGATATTGGAGGGGTGATTTGGACTTGTTTTGGTATTTGGTTTTATATCTGCTGCATGCAACAAATAAAGCAATCCCTAAACTATACCAAACTCCATCTTTAATAATCCAAACTTTAAACTTGCCAAACAAAATAAATATGATACCATTTATAATGTGCTTAGCACTATGGTAATAAATGTGATTTGAAATAGATGTTTTGCGGACTCGGGGGCGGTACCCGACATCTCCACCAATATTATTTTTTCTGAATTTATGGGGATGAAAAAGCTTCGACGCGCATGATAAAGGAGTTATTTTTACCCGGTAAGACACAACCGATTTAATCTAGCAATAGGTTGAATATTCGTTCAAAAACTATAAATGCAAATCAAAATTTTGCTAATGATAATAATCGCGAAGCACCAATGGCATTAGCTGCTGTTGCTTAATTGATATTATCGGGGTTTTGGGGTTTTCCTGGCAACAGAAAAACCTCGTTTTGGAAAGTTGATTTTTTATTGATGAAAGATTTTATAAATTATGGAGAAATTATTGAAAACTCCATGAGGAGTGCAGTTAGAGAGGTTTTGCTAAAAATTCAAAATAATGGTTTACAGGGTGGACATCATTTTGTTGTTGCCTTTTTGACCAAGGATCCCGCTGTGAAATTATCCCAAAAATTGAAGAATAAATTCCCAGAAGAGATGGTTATTGTAATTCAGCATCAATTTAAGGATTTAAAAGTTAATGATGATAATTTTAACATTTCTCTAAGTTTTGATGGTATTTATGAAAAAATCACCATATCTTTTGCTGCAATTACCTCATTTTCTGACCCATCAATGAATTTTGGTGTTAAATTTAACTTATATGATTCAGATGCTATGTCAGATAAGGATATTACTGATATTTCTGAAAAAAAGGATGTAGATTTATCACAAAAAATTATTTCACTTGATGATTTTAGAAAAAATCATGATTAATTTTTCTAAAATTTCTGCAAATTATTAAAATGATATTTTATTTAGAACATTATTTATTTTTCTTAGCTTCTTATTTGATTTGTGCCATTCCGTTTGGTCTTGTAATTGGTAAAATTGTTAAAAATATTGACATTAGAAAGGGTGGTTCTGGCAATATTGGTGCTACAAATGTTGCAAGATTAATAGGGAAAAAATGGGCTATTTTAACCTTTATATTAGATGGTATGAAGGGTGGTATTATGGTTTTAATTGCCCAAAAATTTGAATTATCCTATTATTATCATTATTTTTTGGCTCTTACAGTTTTGTTTTGTGTTTTGGGTCATATTTTTCCTATTTATTTAAAATTTAAAGGAGGTAAAGGCGTTGCTACAACCATGATCTGCTTATTATTTTATAGTAAAATCATTGGTATTTCAGCATTAATTATTTGGGTTATAACTTTTATTTTAACTCGTACTTCATCTTTAGCATCATTAACATCTATCTTTTTTGCAACTGCAATTGCTTTAACTTATACTCATCAAGCTTCTGCTATTTTAATGTTAATTTTATGTGCTTTGATATTTCTTCGTCATAAGGATAATATCATCAATTTAATTAATGGAAAAGAAAATAAATTATAATATATGAATCATAGTTTCAAAATGAGGGTTGGGTCTGGGGCTGGGTCTGAGTCTGACTCTAAAGCTGGGTCTGGTTCTGAGTCTGAGTCTAAAGCTGGGTCTGGGTCTTGGGATAAAATGCCAAAAAGAGATAAATTAATAGTTGCTTTAGACTTCCCCGATTATAATTCTGCCAAAATTTTGGTTGAGCAATTGGGAGATAGGGTTACTTTTTATAAAATTGGCTTAGAATTATTGATGAGTGGCAATTATTTTGATTTAATCGAATTTTTGGCCAAGAAGAATAAAAAGATGTTTATTGATCTAAAATTCTTTGATATTGGTCAAACTGTGGTCAAAGCTATTGAAAATCTTAATAATTATCCCAATATTGTCTATACCACAATTCATTCTACCAATCGTGAATCGATGGAAAGAATTGCAGCAAGTAAAGGTAATATTAAGATTTTGGCTGTGACTATTTTAACTAGTTTTAATCAAAATGATTTATCGGATATTAATCTTGATCCTACAATTTCTTTAGAAGATATTGTTATTAAAAGGGCAAAATTAGCTAAGGAATGTAATATTGATGGTGTTATTTGCTCGGCTTTTGAGAATGGAAAAATTCGCTCTGAAATTAGCAATGATTTTATAATTGCTAATCCTGGAATTAGATTAGAAAAATTAAATCAGGATGATCAAAAAAGAATCGTAAATGTCCAAACTGCTATGAATGATGGTGCTAATCATATTGTGGTTGGAAGGCCAATTAATCGTGCTGTTGATCCTAGAAAAATGGCTGATAAATTCCTCAAAGAAATTTCATAAATGTTCTCAAAAATTGCCATAATATTATCAATTATTTTGTTATTTTCTGGTAATTCATTTGCTAAAATTATTATTTCTGGCAATCAAAGAATTGGAATTGACAATATCAAATCTCTTATTTCGGACATTAATCTTAAATCTGGGGATATTTCTGACATTAATCAATCATTAAAAAAACTTTATGAGAGCGACCTTTTTTTAGATGTTAAAATTTATAAAAAAGAGTCAGATATTATCATTGATCTTATTGAAAATCCTATAATTTTAGATATAAAATTTGCCAATAATGATAAAATTGATGATGAAATTTTAGAATCTGAAATTTCCCTAGAAAAGGGTGGTTTTTATAGTAAAAATCGGTTAAAATCCGATATTAAAAGAATTAATGATATATATATTAAAAGTGGTAGATTTTTAGCTAAGATTGATCCAAAAATTATTCAAAAAGAAGATAATAGAATTGAAATTATTTTTGATATTGATGAGGGTAAAAAGGCAAAAATTGCTAAAATTTCTTTGATTGGTAATGAAAATTTTTCTGATCAAGATTTATTAGATGAAATTACTATCAAACAATCTCGCTGGTATAAAATTTTTGGTACAAATGATTCCTATGATTCTGATCGTGTTGAATTTGATAAGGAAATGTTGAGGCGTTTTTATACAGCAAGAGGTTATGCTGATTTTGAAGTAATTTCAGCCATTGCTCAGATTGCACCAACTAAAGATAAATTCTTCATTTCTTTTTTACTTTCTGAAGGAATTAAATATAATTTTGGTAATAGTAAAATCATAAATAATATTCATAATTTTGATGATAAATTATTAGAGGATCAAATTGATTTGCAAGAGGGTCAAATTTATAATGCCCAATTGGTTGATAAGACTATTGATAAAATGATTAAAATTATGTCTGATAATGGCTATGCCTTTTCTCATATTAACCCAGTTTTAGAAAGGGATAAAATCAATAATATTATAAATATCAAATTTATTATTAACCAAACACCAAGAATTTATATTAATTCTATCAATATTTCTGGTAATAATAGAACAAAGGATGAGATTTTAAGGCGTGAATTGAGAATTAGTGAAGGTGATCCTTATAATTTAACAAAAATTAATCGTTCAAAACAGAGATTGCAAAATTTGGGATTTTTTGAAAAGGTTAATTTTGATACAAAGAGAATTTCTAATGATCAAATTGATCTTAATATTGAAATTACCGAAAAGAAAACGGGAGAATTAAATTTTGGTCTGGGCTATTCCAGTGTGGATAAGATAAATGGTAATATTGGCATTAAGGAAAATAATCTTTTTGGTACTGGTCAAGAATTGGGAATTAATTCCCGAATTTCCTCCTATTCTATGAGTAATGATATTAATTATTCCAAACCATGGCTTTTTGATCGTGAAATTCGAGGTGGAATTAATGTTTTTTCCAATGAAATTGATAGCTATAATAGTGTATCCTATGATCAGAAATCAAAAGGCATAGTTTTGAGTGCTTCCTATCCAATTTTAGAATATATTAATCATAGAATCTCCTATTCTTATCAAGATAATGAAATTAATGATATTGATTCCACATCTATTGTTATTCAGGAATTATTGGGTAAATATTCTACTTCTGCAATTTCTCATTTTATTTCTTTGGATAAAAGGGATAATCGCTTAAAGCCAACTAGCGGTTATTATATTAATTTATCACAAAAAAGATCTGGCTTTGGTGGTGATATAAAATATTTTAAAAATGAAATTACTGCTGGCTATTATATCCCTATTTATAGCGATATTTGGATAGTCAAATTATTAGCAAAATATGGCCATATTGACTCTATCGGTCAGGATGTAAGAATTAATGATAATTTCTTTTTAGGAGGATATAATTTTAGGGGATTTGATTATGCTGGTATTGGTCCAAGAGTTAAAAATGATGATGGAACTTATGGCGATGCTGTTGGTGGTAAAAATTATTATGTTGGAACTGCTGAATTAAAATTTCCTACTGGCTTACCGAAGGAAATTGGTATTGATAGCTCATTATTTTTGGATGTTGGGACAGTTAGGATGATAGATAATTCTATCAAAAATAAAGCCAATATTATTGATGATGCCTCAATTAGAGCAAGCTATGGTGTTAGTCTTACTTGGTCTTCACCTTTGGGGCCAATTAGGCTAGATTTTGCTAAAATTTTAAAACAGGAAGAATATGATAAGATGGAAGGTTTTAGATTTAGCTTTGGTAATAATTTTTAAATAATGAAAAAAAAAAGACAATTACAAATTGGAGAAAAGATTAAAAGATATTTAGGAGATATTTTTACTAATGATAGTAATTTAATTCTTTCTGATGGTCATAATATTACAATTAATCAAGTTGATATCAGCCCTGATCTGAAAAATATGATTATTATCATTGACTCCTTCAGCCAGATTAAAAAAGGCCATATTTTAAAAGATTTAGAACAGCAAACTCCCTATATTAGAAAAAAACTCGCAAAACAGTTAAATTTGCGTTATGTTCCTAATATTAAATTTAAATTTTATGATGAAGAGGATGAGATTAATAATATTCAAAGAATTTTAATGGAAGAGGGGAGAAAATTTAATGATGATTTGTAATGTGACAGTCCTATTTACACTCTTTACATTATATAATCCTTAACTTAAAATATCACAAAATCAAAATAATCTAAAATATGAATATTCCAGTAAATAATAATGAGATTGTACCTGTAGGCATTAGTAGTGAGATGAAAAAATCCTATTTGGATTATGCTATGTCAGTGATTGTTTCTCGTGCCATTCCAGATGTTTGTGATGGTTTTAAACCTGTCCATAGAAGAATCCTTTATGTGATGTATGAGGGTGGTTATGACTTCAATAAACCATTTAAAAAATCTGCTAGAATTGTCGGTGAGGTAATGGGTAAATATCACCCTCATGGTGATTCTGCTATCTATCAATCTTTGGTCAGAATGGCCCAGGATTTTTCTATGGGATTAATGCTAATTGATGGTCAAGGTAATTTTGGTTCAATTGATGATGATCCACCAGCTGCAATGAGATATACCGAATCTCGTTTACAGAAGGTTTCCCATATTATGCTAGAAGATTTGGATAAAAATACTGTTGATTTTATGCCAAATTACGATGGTTCTGAGCAAGAGCCAATGGTATTGCCAGCGCGTTTTCCAAATTTGCTTGTTAATGGTAGTAGCGGTATTGCTGTTGGTATGGCAACAAATATTCCACCTCATAATCTTGGTGAAGTTATTGATGGTCTATTAGCCTATATTGATAATAATAATTTAACTGTTGCTGATTTATTGCAAATTATTCCTGGTCCAGATTTTCCAACTGGTGGTGTAATTTATGGCAAATCAGGCTTTACTAATGCTGCCAATACTGGCCGTGGTTCAGTTATTATTCGTGGTAAATGTAATGTTGAGGAAAAGGGTAAAAAATTCTCCATTGTCGTTACTGAAATTCCTTATCAGGTCAATAAGGCCAAATTGGTTGAAAAAATTGCTGAATTAGTCAAGGATAAAAAAATTGAGGGAATTTCTGATTTAAGGGATGAATCCAACCGTGATGGTGTAAGAATTGTTATTGATTTAAAAAGAGATGCTATTTCAGAAGTTATTATTAATCAGCTTTATAATTATACTGAATTACAAAAAAGTTTTTCAGTTAATATGTTGGCTCTTAATTATGGTCGTCCTGAGCTTTTGAATCTTCTTGATGTTATTAGAATTTTTACTAAATTTAGGGAAGATGTTGTAGTTAGAAGAACCAATTTCTTACTTAATAAGGCTAGAGATAAAACTCATATTTTAATTGGTCTTGCTGTTGCTGTTGCTAATATTGATGAAATTGTGTCTTTGATTAAATCTTCTAAAGATACTGCAGAAGCTAAAGCAAAATTATTAGCAAAAAATTGGCCAGTTGGCACTATTAAGTCAATTATTGATCTTATTCAAGATAAAAGTAATGTTGTTGAAGATGGAAAATTTTATTTCAGTGAAATTCAGGCTAAAGCCATTCTTGATATGAGATTAGCTAAATTAACTGGTCTTGAAATTGAAAAGATCGATGCTGAAATTCAGGAATTAGCTAAAAAAATTGCTCGCTATATTGAAATTCTTTCTAATCGTGAAATTTTAATGAATCTTGTTAAGCAAGAATTAATTGAGGTTAAAGAAGAATTTGCTGTTCCAAGAAGATCTCAAATTGAGGAATCGGAATTAGAATCTAATATTGAAGATCTTATTCCAAAAGAAGATATGGTAGTGGTTGCAACCATGAATGGCTATATCAAAAGAGTTCCACTTTCAACCTATAAGGCACAAAGAAGGGGTGGTAAAGGTCGTAGCGGTATGGATGTTAAGGATGAGGATATTGCAGTTAATATTTTTGTTGCAAATACCCATATTCCAATTTTATTCTTTTCTGATAAGGGTAAGGTTTATCGCATGAAAACCTACAAATTGCCATTAACTTCACCACAAGCAAAGGGTAGGGCTTTGGTTAATTTGCTTCCTATTGAGCAGGATGAAAAAATTACCACAATTTTACCATTACCAGAAGATCAAGAATCTTGGAAAGATTTAAATATTGCTTTTGCAACTGCTTCTGGTCAGATTCGTAAAAATTCTATGGATCAATTTGCTGATATTAGAGCGAGCGGTAAAATTGCTATGAAATTAGATAATAGTGAATCATTAATTGGTGTTAATATCTGTTCTGATAATGATGATATTATGCTTTCTACCAAAAATGGTAAATCCATTCGTTTTGCTTCTGATTCTTTAAGAGTTTTCCAAAGTAGAAATTCAACAGGTGTTAGAGGTATTAAATTAGAAAAAGGTAATGAGGTTATTGATATGTCAATCCTGAAACATTCTGATGCTGATATGCTAACTAAGGAAAAATATCTTAAAATTCCAACTAATAAGAGAATTGAATTAAGAGATGCTCTTATTTTTAATGAGGAAGTCAAAAATAACAAGAAGGTAGATTTATTAGATGCTATTCCAAGAAAATTACCAAAAATTGATTCTGACTTAACAGAAGAGCAAATTCAGCAAATGGCTTTAGATGAAGAATTTATTCTAACTATTACTGAAAATGGCTTTGGTAAGAGAACTTCTGCTTATGAATATCGTATCACCAATCGTGGTGGTGTTGGTATTACAAATATCATCACTTCTAAGAGAAATGGTGAGGTTGTTGCCAGCTTCCCTATTGATCATAAGGATCAAGTGATGTTAATTACTGATAATGGTACTTTGATCAGAACCAAGATTGACACAGTTAGAGTTTCTGGCCGTAACACTCAAGGTGTAACACTTATTAAAACTAAAAATGAAAAAGTCTCTTCAGTTGCTAGAATTGCTGGCAGTGAGGAAGAGGAGATTGATGAGGGGGAAGAGTAGGATCTTTTTCTCTCATATTTCGGATAATAATTAATAATTTGATATTGGCAATAATATTTCCCATTTAAAATGATATTATACCAATATTCATCTTAAAAATTATGTAAATCAAACCACTTCAGATCTGAAAAGGTCTTTATAATTCTTGTTTGGTATAATATGAGTGATCATTTGGTTAAGACTATAGGAAGGGCGGGCAGTTTAAATATGTAAGAAATATTCTGATCAAAAGGAAATTGATTTATCCCATTGAATTTAAAAAACAGCTAGAACATTACAAAATGCTAGTAAAAATTTTACTGTTTTAAATAAATTTGATAAAAAATAGGGATGGGAGCAGTGATATGTTTTATAGAAAAAGATTTACCATTATCAGGTGAAGTAATTGCAATTCCAATTTCTTATATTTAGAATTATACCATTTCCCATTTAAAAATGGACAATATAGCAAAATATTTTTATTTGATATTTGTAAAAAATGAGGGTAATATACCTATATTTCCTGAGGCTTTTTGCTAATATCAGATCAAAAGATGAAGCTAGATTGTTCAATCTTTTAACATAGTTTTTTAGATGGGAAATGGTATTATTCTAAGAAAATTTAAAGAAATTTAATGCCAATAGAAGTTAAAAAATTCAATCATAATGAGCAAGAATTAGCAATTCGTTTTGGGCTTGGTGCTATCAAGGCAGTTGGTTTAAAAATGATTGATGAAATTTGTCAAAAAAGAGATAAGGAAGGCGAATTTCAGGATATTTATGATTTTTCTTCCCGTTCTGGGGCTAAATTTATTAATAAAAAATCTATTGAAGCTTTGGCAAAATCTGGTGCTTTTGCTAATATTCATTCTAATCGTCGTCAAATTTTTGAATCTCAGGAAATTCTTTCAAAATTTGCATCACAGCAGGAGAAAGAAAAATCTAATCCTCAAATGAGTCTTTTTGGTAGAGAAATGGGATTAGAAGATAAAAAGCCAGATTTGGTACAATGTGATGACTGGGAAAAGAAGGAAAAATTAGAGAGAGAATTTGAGGCTTTTGGATTTTTCCCTAATGAGCATCCAACTGAGGATTTTATTGATGATTTACAAAAAAGAGGTGTTTTAACATCGGAATTTCTAGAATCAGAGGCTAAAAATGACCAAATTATCCAATTATTTGGATCGGTAGCTTATAGTAAACATAAATCAAGTGCTAAAGGTAGATATTCCTATTTAACAATGTCGGATCCTTATGGTATTTATGAGGCTTCAATTTTTGATGATGATTTAATCACTAAATCTCGTGACATTATGGCTGATGGCACTAATTTGGTGCTAGAAGTTTTGATTAGGAAGGATGAGGGTGGTATTAGGATTTTGGTTAAAAATATTACTGAATTGGCAGAATTTATAAAACATATTCCGGCCAAGAAGGAGGTTTTTGCTGATATTAAAATTAATCAAAGAAAATCCTTTGAAAAGGGTAATTTCCAGAAAAAAGATCCAAATGCTATTGATCCAGTGGCAGCACAGCAAAAAAGAGAGGAGGAATTACAGAAATTGCAAAATAAGGATATTTTAGATCAGGTAGAAATAGAAATCACAAAAAGAGAAGATATTTTTATCATTAAAAGTTTTTTAATTCATAAAATTCCAAAAGTTGATTTTGATAAAAGAACCAAAATTTATCTAAAAACCACACAACATAAAATATTATTAGATGATTTATATATTTTAGATGAAAAGGAATTATCTGATTTAAAATTGAAATTAAGCTAGAAAAATATTTCTGATCTTTTATTATTGGATTCTGTAATCCTAATAATTTAATTTATATCATTATGAAAAATTTTATCATTTTATCATCTTTATTTTTATTATCTTCTTGCATTGATATACCTTTTGTACCTTTCATTTAATTAATATTTATTTTAATGATAAGGGTCTTTTTTCTTCTAATATTTATCTGTGCCAATATTGCAATGGCAGAAGAAAAATCTGATCTTGAATCTTTGGGTTTGGATGATATGTCTGTAGAATCTAAAAATAGATATAAACCTCTTTTAGAAAGAATTTTAATAAAAGATCCAGAAAATAATTCCAGGATCGCAGAGAAAGAAGATAGGGAAGAAAAAAATTATTCTAAATTTACTGATAAAATAAAATCTAACTTCTCAAAAGTTGGTAATTTTTTTTCTGATAGTAATAAAGATGTAAAAAAAATTGTTACTAAACAAATTGATAAAATTGATAAAAAGAAGATAGATAATGTAACTCAAAAAGTAACAAACATTTTTCAGGAAGAAAAAGAAGAAATTACTAATAATAATGATAAAACTCTAATATCTGAAGATGATATTATAAAAAATGCTAGTAATATTATTATTTCTAATGATAATTATATTGATCTGTCTGAACAGGAAGATAAATATTATTTTAATAAAAATTACCCAATACCAACCCCAAAAAATCTTCCAGATTTTTTAACTACCGATATTCCACCACCATTATTAGTTAAGGATTTTAGTGATGAAAATATTCATCATCCAATTTTAACAAGCTATGGCAATAAGGTTGCAATGCTTTTTAATGAGATAGGAACAAATGACATTAATAAATTTAATGCTTTAGTAAGAGAAGTTTATAATGTGAATATTTATAATGATTTTGGTGATACTCCATTGATTTTTGCAGTTTCTTTAAAAAGGCGCTCTATTGCTGCCAGTCTTATTGCTGCTGGTTCTAATCCAGATTTAAAAAATAAATTAGGTCAAACAGCAATTAATATAGCAATAAAAATAGGTGATTATGAAATGGTAAAAATTTTAATTGATGCTGGTGCCGATCTTAATATTAAAGATAATTTTGGTGAGAGCTATTTAATGCAAGCAGTAAGAATTGGTTATTTACCTGTGATTGATTATTTGGCTGATAATCGCGTTGATGTAAATATTATCAATAAAAAAGGCCAAAATGTTTTTGATATTGCCCGCATGACAGGAAATAATGTTGCTATGCAATTATTATTAAGATATGGCTCTGAAAAAAGAATGATTGTTAAAAGATCACTCATAAATGAGTTAAATGATAAATGGTAATTGGTATGATACTAATGTTGCATTATAGATGAAATTTACTACAGCAAAAATAATAATGAAATAAATATGATCCTATTTCTAAAATCCATTTTCAATATCATAAAATTATTAATTTTCTTTATAATCTTTATAATTTTTTTTCCATTTTATGAGGAAAAAGCAATTTATTTATTTTTAAAATCATCTGGTCCAGTTTTTATCAAATTAGGACAATTTTTATCAGTTCGTCCTGATTTAATTGGTGAAGAATTATCAAAATTATTATCTAAATTTCAGGATAATCTCAAAGGATTTTCGTCACAAAAAGCGATTAATCATATTGAAAATATCTATCGAGATGAGATATCTAATATATTTAAAAATTTTAAAGAAGAGCCAATTGCTTCAGCCTCAATTGCTCAAACTCATAAGGCCATTCTAAAAAATGGTGAATTGGTCGCTGTTAAGATTTTAAGACCAAATATTGAGAAAATTATTAAAAGAGATTTATTAACTATCAAAATTATCACTCTAATTTTAGGGATTTTTTCAAAACATATTCGATCAATTAGAAGAGATATTCTTAAACCATTAGAAAATAGTCTTTTAAAAGAGGTAAATTTGCTATTAGAGGCTTCTGCTTCATCTAAAATTAAAGATATTTTATCTGATCATGATAAATTTATAATACCAAAAATCCATTGGGATTTAACTCGAAAAGATATTTTAATTATGCAATGGATTGAAGGAATTAGATTTTCTGATAAAAAAGCCATAGAAAATTATGATTTTGATAAAAAATTATTAGCAAAAAATTTAGTAATAGGTTTTTTTCATCAGGCCTATCAAGTTGGTTTTTTTCATGCGGATATGCATCCTGGAAATTTAATTTTAACTAAGGAAGGTAAGATTGCCTTAATTGATTTTGGAATTATTGGTATTTTAGATAAAAAAACCCGAATTGCCATTACTCAAATTTTTATAAATTTTTTAAAGAAAGATTATCAAAAAGTAGCAGAATTGCATTTGGAAGCAGGATTAATTGCTAAAAATACTGATCTTGAAGAATTTGCATTATATTCCCGCATTTTGGGTGAGACAATTACTGATAAAAAGGTTGCAGATGTGCCATTAATTTTAATTTTTAATAAATTAATTGAAATAATGCAAAGATATAATATGAAAAGTAATGAAAATTTACTTTTATTACAAAAAACTATCACCTTAATTGAAGGTATTACACTTTCTCTTGATAAGGATATCAATATTTGGGAAATAGCACAACCATGGATGGAAAATTGGGCTAAAAGAAATATTAGTTTTGATGCTAAGATTAGAGATAATTTTTTAGAATTTGCTGAAGATATTAGGAATATTGCTAAGAAATTGGCGGAAATAAAATAATTAAATCAACCATCATCAGATTTAGATAATTCTAAAATATCCAAAATACGCAATGACTTTACATCATCATCAGGAAATAATTTTTGTGATTTTTTGGCATATTTTTTAGCCTCATCATATTCTTTCTGTATAAAATAATATTCTGCTAAAATTAAATTATAATTTGCATCATCCCCTAATTTTTTATAAGCATTTGATAGAATTTTATAAATCTTCAAATTATCTTTCTCAATAAATAAAATTTCTTTTAAATTTTTGATAGCTAAATTAATTAATTCCAAATTATCACTATCTAAATCTAAAATTGCTTTTGCAAAGATCATTTTGGCTAAATTATTATTTTTATTTAATTTTAAAGATTTTTGATAAGAAATAATAGAATTTTTTAAATCTCCAGATTCATATAAAATTTGTCCCTGTAATTCTAATAAATAAGCATCATTGGGATTATCAAGCAATAATTTTTCAATAATTTTTAAAGATTGTGCTATTTGTCCAGATCTAAAAAGAGCAATTGATCTTTGATAAAGGCTAGAAAAGTCATTTTTACCCTTTGTTGCTTTTAAGGAAGTTTCAATATTATCTAAAAAACCTTGTAATTTTGCTACAATTCTTTGCATTTGAAAATCTTCCTTTTTTAGCATTTTATGATAAATATTTATAGGAAAATTCTTTAAATTAGCTTTAATAAAATCGATTCTTTTTTGGCTAATAGGGTGGGTTAGGGCATATTCATCAATAATTTTATTACCCAACATTTGAGATTTAAAAAATTGTAATATTTTTAAAAGACCCAAAGGGCTATTATTGGTTTTCTTAAGATATTCTAATGCTAAAATATCTGCCGCTTCCTCTTGTGAGCGATTATATTTTAAAAAGAATCTTTCTGCAATTTGATTTCCTCCCATCAACATGGCATATCCTGCATCTGATCCCGATGCTGCAGCAGATACAATGCCAGCAAGATAGCTTAGCATCATAAGATTTGTGGCTTTTTCAATTTCTTCATTGCTTCTTGCTAAATGACCAGAAGCAATATGGGCAATTTCATGAGCTATAACTCCTCGTAAAATATCGGGATCATAATATTTGGTAATTAGACCACTATTCAGAAAAATATTTTGACCACCAGCAACAAAGGCGTTAATAGTTGGGTCATTAATGATATAAAATTTGATATTTTTTGATTCTAAATTTGCTGCTTTAATTAAAGGTTGGGATAATTTTTGAATGAAGGATTCAATCTCACCATCGCGGATAATGGCCAATGACATGCTATTATTAGCAAGTGAAATAATTATAAAAATGAGTAAGATTCTGATTATTTTCAATTTGAAATATTTCTAAGTAAAAAAATGGAGGAAAAAGATTTTTTAACATAGATTTTGGACAGTCCCATTATATATCAATTTTCATTACAATTTCTCTTTCATCCAAATCAATTTTTTTATCGCCAATAATTTGGTATGTTTCATGACCTTTGCCAGCAATTAATAAAATATCATTTGCTTCCAGATTTTTTACAGCATATTCAATTGCTATTTTACGATCAGCAATTTCAATAGTTTTTTTCTGATCGCAAGCAGATAGAATTTCTGTCCTAATTTGTGCGGCATCTTCAAATCTAGGATTATCATCAGTAATGATAATTTTGTCAGCAAATTGAGAAGCAATTTTGCCCATTAATGGTCTTTTAATTTTGTCCCTATCACCACCAGCGCCAAATAAAATATGTAATTTATTATGTTGAATTTTTTTAGAATTATTTAGAATATTTTTAATTGCATCTGGAGTATGGGCATAATCAATGAAAATTTTGGCACCATTTTTTAATTCTCTAATTTTTTGCATTCTGCCAGAAACGGAATGTAAATCTGGTAATTTTTGCAATAAAAATGCAATTTTTTCCTCCGATAAATTATAATAGGAAATTACAATAGATAAGGCACAAAGAATATTATAGATTTGGAAATTTGCTATTTCTTTAATTTGACAAGAAAATTTTTTACCAGAAATTTCTAATTGTAATTCAAAACCATTTTCTAAATTTTGGGATGAGATTAATTTAATAAATTCTCCTTTCTGACCATAAGAAAAAATATTATGATTTTTATCTTGGCAAATTTTCTTAATTTTGGAAAATTCTTCAATATCCGAATTTAAAATCGCATGAGATTTATCATTCATTAAATTATTAAAAAGCAGCATTTTGGCTTTAAAATAATTATCCATTGTTTTATGTAAATCCAGATGATCTTGAGTAAAATTTGTAAAAGCGCCAAGAGAAATTCCAATTCCTGCTAATCTATTTTGTTCAATTCCAAGAGAGCTGGCTTCCAATGCCACATGATCAATATTATTTTGAGCTAAAATATTTAGATTTTTATAAAGTGTAATAATGTCAGAAGTTGTAAGGCTGGAACTGGATAAATTATCAATTTTGACATTAGATTTAACACCTAAAGTGCCGATAAAGGCTGAATTAAGATTTAAGAAATCTAAAAGTTGGAAAATAAAATCACAGCTAGAGCTTTTGCCATTAGTACCAGTAATTGCAAAAATATTTTTTGGTAATTTAGGGTAAAAATTTTGCAAAGATTTAACTAATAAAGAAAAAGCATCAGGATGATTATAGATTTTAATGCCATTTCTTTCAGTGATTTTTTGATTATCTTCCTGACAAATCACAGCAATAGCACCATTTTTAATGGCATGATCAATAAATTCCCTACCATGAGTTGTAATGCCATTTAAAGCGAAAAATAAGCCATTTTGGGTAATTTTCCGAGAATCAATTTCAATATTGGTTATTTCAATATTTAAAGCATTAGAAATTATTTGATTAAGTAACATGAAATTAATTTGCAATAATATCAATTATCCTTTAAAAATAAACAATATAGTAAAATATTTTTTTAAATTGATAATTGATATAGGTTTGTCCAGAATTATAATTTTGATTATAAGATGAAAAATTTTATGTTAAAGAAAATAAATTATAAAGATTCTATATCAAATAATGAATAAATATCTAGAATTAATTAGATTTTACCAGCCAATTGGTTTTATATTATTATTTTTATCTAGCCTATTTGGTATTATTTTTTCCATGCAAAAGGTTGCTTTTAATATGGAAATATTAAAAGTAATAATTTTCTTTTTTGTAGGGTCTTTTATCATGCGTTCTGCAGGTTGTATTATTAATGATTTGGCGGATCGAAATTTTGATGATAAGGTTAAAAGAACCAAAAATAGACCAATAGCTGATGGCCAAATTTCTATTATCAATGCTCTTATTTTTTTAATATTTTTACTTTTAATTGGGTTGGTAATTTTATTACAATTCAATAAATTAACCATAATTTTAGGATTTATTGCCATATTTTTGGTAATTTTATATCCTTTTTGTAAAAGATTTACTTATTATCCACAATTTATTCTGGGAATTACTTTTAATTTTTCAGTTTTAATGAGTTATAGTGCAATTATTAATGAAATTAATTTATCAATTATTTTACTATATTTAATCGCAATAATTTGGACTATAATTTATGACACAATCTATGCCTTTGCTGATATTAAGGATGATCTAAAAATAGGAATAAAATCTACTGCCATAAAATTTTCTAAAAGGCCAAAATTAATTTTAATTATTTTAGGAATGGCAAAAATATTTCTATTGCTGATTTTGGCAATTATCAATAATTTTAATTATGTTAATTTTATTATGATAATAATTTATTTTGTCTTTTTTATATGGCAAATTTATATATGGCAAATTGATGATCAGGATAATTCTATTAAAATTTTTAAGAATAATATTATTAATGGATTGCTGATTTGTATGATTATATTAAATATAGTATGATAGGTGGTAGTTATACCATTTCCCATCTAAAAAACTATGTTAAAATATTGAACAATCTAGCTTCATCTTTTGATCTAATATTAGCAAAAAGCCTCGGGAAATATAGGCATATTACCCTCATTTTTTACAAATATCAGATAAAAATATTTTACTTTTATTTGAATAAAATATCAAATTTACAGAAATTAGAACTAATTCATTAATTTGTAATATTTTAAAAAAGCATTTATAAATGCAGTTAGGCAATCTTGGTTATTTTTCAACTGAAACTCATTTAATAGCTATTGATTTCTATCAGATTATGATCAAAGAGAAAGAAGAAATAATTAAAAATTCAAATTGCTATTTTTACAGATTATAAATAATCTTAAATTATCACATTATCAATCCAAAATTTATCGAACCAAATGACAAAATTTCATCAAAAATTAGAAAATATCTTAAAAAAAGAAAGTAAATTTCTTGATCAAAATGGTAATTTATTAAAAGCATAATCAATTAATTTTGCTTTTAATATTGATGAAGATTTAATTAAAATTTTAATTAGTGATCCAGATATAAAAACAGAATTTTTCAAAAAAATTCAGGATGTAGAAATTTTTGATATAAATCATTTTATTGATTATATAAAAGATAAAAACTTCCTTAATCATTCCTATACTGCATTTTCCCACAAAATTGGCTTAACAATTGGCGATAAATTCTTAAAATCAAGAAATGAAATTTCTCTTAGCTTTCCATATAAGGATTGTATTTTAGAAGGTGGACAAAGCAGAGAAGAAAGCAAAAGAAATGAAGTATTTTTTAATAAAATCTTAGATAAGGATGAAGCAAAAAGATTATTAGATCCAAAATTTTTAACAAATTTTGAGTATTGGGATGAAGAGCAAGCAAAAAAATGGGAAGAATTTGAAGGTAGCTTAGAGGAAAAAACCAAAAATATTAAAGGCAAAAAATTTAAAGATTTTACACGAGATAAAAAAGGAGTAATTCAAGATAATCTTTTAATTAAGGGCAATAATCTTATTGCTATGCATACAATTAAAAAACAATTTGCAGGCAAAGTTAAATTAATTTATATTGATCCACCTTATAATACGGGTAATGATGGCTTTAAATATAATGATAGTTTTAATCATTCTAGTTGGCTAACTTTTATGAAAAATAGGTTAGAAATTGCAAGGGAATTGCTAAGAGATGATGGGGTAATTTTTGTCAGTTGTGATGATAGAGAAAATGCTTATTTAAAAGTTTTGATGGATGAGATTTTTAAAAAAGATGATTTTCTAATCAATATAGTGTGGGAAAATAAAGAAGGAGGAGGAAAGTCTGATAGTAAACATTTTAGATCTAAACATGAATATATTTTGTGTTATGCACAAAATAAAAACCAATCAATTATAAATCCTCTTGATATTGAGGATGCTGATAGATACAAATTAAGTGATATACATGAAGCGGTAAGAGGTAAACATCAATTAATAAAATTAGATAGTGCAAGCTTGGGTTATATTGAATCATTAGATTATCCTATTTTATCCCCAGATAATCAAAATATATTTCCAAACAAAGATAATAAAAAAATTAGTCGTTGGAGATGGTCAGAAGAAAAGTTAAAATGGGGTATAAAAAATGATTTTGTTGTTATAAAAAAAGACAAAAATAATATTTGGCAAGTATACACAAAGCAATATTTAAAAGCAGATAACGAAGGTAATTTAATAGATAGAAAAATTCAGCCAACTGGGGTAATAAATAAATTTTCAACAACTCAATCTAATAAACATATTAAAAGTTTATTTGGATCTGCTATATTTAAATATTCTAAACCAGAAGAATTAATAAAATATCTTATTGAAATATCCACCAACCCCAATGACCTAGTACTCGACTTCTTTTCAGGATCAGGCACAACCCCAGCAGTTGCCCATAAAATGAATCGTAGATGGATTGCAATTGAACAAATGAATTATATTCAAGATTTACCAGAAGCTAGGCTTAAAAAAGTTATTGCGGGGGAACAAGGTGGGATTTCAAAATCAGTTAAATGGCAAGGTGGAGGTAGCTTTGTTTATTTTGAGCTTGCAACTCGTAATCAAAAATTAATTGATGAAATTTTAGCAACTACAAATGATAAAATGCTTGATTTATGGCAAAAAATCAAAAAAGAAGGTTTTTTAATTTGGAATGTTGATATTAAAAAATTTGATCAAAATTTAGATGAATTTGAAAAATGCACATTGGAAGAAAAAAGAAAAATATTAATGGATATTTTAAATATGAATATGATTTATGTCTTGCTTGGCAATTGTGAAAGTGATGAATATGGCTTTACCAAAGATGAGATTGAGCTAAATAAATCATTTTTCCAAGATCAATATATTTATACTGATAGATAAATTATGTCAGAAATAGAAATAAATAAAAATCCGGATCTATTATTTAATAAAATAGAAAGAAGACTTGGCGAAGTTCATTTTGATAATTTTAATTTACCAAATTTTTTAACTGAAAATCTCAATCAAAATTTTGCCCTTAGACCATATCAAGAATTGGCTTTTAAATCATTTTTAACCTATTTTGAGAATGGCTTTGACTTTAAAGAACTACCTCTACATTTATTATTTAATATGGCAACTGGTAGCGGTAAAACTTTGATTATGGCAGGTTGTATTTTATATCTTTATAAACAAGGATATAGAAAATTTTTATTTTTCTCAACTTCAAATCCAATTATTGAAAAAACAAAGGGTAATTTTCTTGATTTATTTTCTAATAAATATCTTTTTAATCAAAAAATTAATATTGATGGTAAAAATATTGAAATAAAACAAATTGATGTTTTTGATGAAGCAGATGAAGATAATATTAATATAAAATTTACCACTATTCACAAATTGCATTCTGATCTTTCTAAAGATGCTGAAAATTCTTTAAATTTTAATGATTTAAAAGACCAAAAAATTGTTTTAATTGGTGATGAATGCCATCATTTTAATAAAAAGACCAAAGGAAATAAAAATAAGGAAAATAAACAATTAGAATTTACAGAAATATTAAAAGATGAAAAAAATTGGGAGGCAACAATTGAAAAAATCTTAAATTCTAATAATGAAAATATTTTATTAGAATATACAGCAACTATTGATTGGAATAATGAAAATATTAGAAATAAATATCTTTCAAAATGCTTAATTAAATATGATTTAAAAGAATTTAGGGAAAATGGCTATTCTAAGGAAATAAAATTATTTCAATCTGATGCAGGAATTGAAAAAGAGGATTTAATTTTACAAGCAATTATTATCAATCAATATAAGCAAGATATTGCAACTGATCATAATTTAAATATAAAGCCTATTATTTTATTTAAAGCTAATAAAACAATTGCCGAGTCTAAAGAAAATGAAGAATTATTTAATGATTTAATAAGCAATTTAGATCAAGACAAAATAAATAATTTAAGGGATTTGGCAATTAAGAATAAAGATTATAATATTTTATCTAAAATCTTTAATTATTATGATGCTAAAGATAAAAATTATAATAATTTAATTAGAAATATAAAATCTAATTTTGCCAAAAATAAATTGCTTAATGTTAATGAATATGCTTTTGATGGTAAAAAGCAAAATACCAAGAATTATCAAAAATTTGAAAGTGAAACCAAAAATCAAGAAAATATCTTAAATTCATTAGAAGATATTGATAATGAAATTAGAGCAATTTTTGCAGTAGATAAATTAAATGAAGGTTGGGATGTTTTAAATCTTTTTGATATTGTAAGGCTTTATAATATTAGAGACTCTAAAGATAATAAAGCAGGAAAAACAACAATAGCAGAAGCCCAATTAATTGGCAGGGGTGCAAGATATTATCCATTTTATCTTGATCACAGGGAAGATAAATTTCAAAGAAAATTTGATTCAGGAACTAATAATCCACTTAGAATATTAGAAATTTTACATTATCATAGTGTTTATAATAGTAGATATATTTCTGAATTAACTAAGGAGCTTATAAGAACTGGTGCAATGGATGACAAGGAAGGTCAAATCACTAGAAAAATTAAAATTAAAGAAAGTTTTAAAAAAGAAGATTTATATAAAGATGGATTTATCTTTTTAAATGAAAGAAAGCCAACAAATTACAAAGAATATAAAATATGGCAAAATTTAAGTTTTATCAAGGGCGAGCCATTGGAATATGATATTTATTCAGGCAAAACAAAGGAGGAACTGGCATTGATAGAAAAAGAAAGATCAGAAAATATTGCCAAAAAAGATTCAAAATTACTAACAATATCGCAAATTGATAAAAATATTTTAGATCATTTATTAAATGAATATGATTTTTTTGATTTTAATAATTTAAATAAATATATCAAAGATAAGTTAAAAAATAATGATGATTTTAGACAAAATTATTTAAATGATTTAAAAATCAGAGTAAAAGGCTTAAAATCAGATTTAGAAAATTTATCACAAGATAATTTATATAAAATTGGGCAATTTGCCTTAAATCAAATAGAAGAAGAATTAAAAAATAATATAACTCATTATCAAGGAACTAAGGAATTTAAAAGAAAAAAGATGATAAAAGATGCTTTTGATGATAGGGATTTAAATTTTAGCAAAAAAGATAATGATAAATTAAAAAATGAAATTAAATGGCAAGAATTTTCTGATCAAAATGATTGGCTAATTTATGATAAATTTTTTGGAACTAGTGAGGAAGAATCTTTATTGGAATTTATTAAGGATTTTATTGATGATTTAAAGAAAAAATATGAAGATGTGAAATTGATCAGAAATGAAAGATCAGTTGAAATATATTCTTTTAAAGAGGGGCAAAGATTTGAACCAGATTTTATTTTAATTTTAAAAGAAAAATCAAAGGAAAAAAAATCTATAATGCATTATCAATTATTTATTGAGCCAAAAGGCAATCATTTAAAAGATAATAAAATTGAACAATGGAAGAGCGATTTTTTACAAGAAATGAAAAATCAATCAAAAGATAAAATTATTGAATGGAATAATCATAAAAAATTCAAACTTATTGGCTTAGATTTTTATAATAAGGAAAATAGAGGAATATTTGAGAAAGAATTTAAAGAGGAGTTAAATATTTAATTTATACCATTTCCCATCTAAAAAACTATGTTAAAAGATTGAACAATCTAGCTTCATCTTTTTATCTGATATTAGCAAAAAGCCTTGGGAAATATAGGCATATTACCCTCATTTTTTACAAATATCAAATAAAAATTTTTGCTATATTGTCCATTTTTAAATGGGAAATGGTATTATATTAGCCTACCAAAAAGCAGAAACAGATTTTTGGTTATGATATTCCAGAGGAAATGATTCGTTGGTAAAGATGTGGGAATTTAAGTTAACTCTCCTTGCGAGGGAGTTGAAATTTTTGATTTCGGTGGGTGTCATAATAATCACCAAAAAATATAGTTTTTTTAGATGATATTAGGTTAAATGTAAATTATGGTTAGGTGTGAATTTTTTAAATAATTTGCAGAAATTATCAGTAGTTTGGGCGAAAAATTCCTGTTCTTCGATATTTTTTAAATTAGCAATAAATTTTGCAGTTTCATATGTAAATTCAGGCTTGTTAATTTTTCCACGATATGGAGTTGGTGCTAAATAGGGTGCATCAGTTTCAACCAAAATTTTATCTTTAGGGATTATTTTAACAATATTTTGTAAATCTATAGCATTTTTAAAAGTAACAATGCCAGAAATTGAGATTGAAATATTTAATTCTAAAGATTTTTTAGCCAAAAATTCTGAGCTAGAAAAACAATGCATTAAAGCTCTAAATTCTTGTTTTTTCATTTCCTTTTTCAAAATATCAGCCATATCTTTATCAGCATTTCTACTATGAATTATCAAAACTAGACCAGTTTGACGAGCAATTTCAATATGTTTTAGGAATGATGCAATTTGTTGATTTTTAGTGCTAGCATCATGAAAATAATCTAAACCAGTTTCTCCAATGCCAATTAATTTTGGTTTTTCATTACAAATTTTTACAATCTCTTCAATATTAATTTCTGGCTGTTGATCTACATTACAAGGATGAATGCCAATTGAGGCAAAAATATTGTCAAAATTGTCGGCATAGGAATAAATTTTGTCAAATTCGGTGATTTTAGTGCAAATTGTTTGGATATATTGTATATTTTTCTTCTTAGCTGCTTTTATTAAATCTGCTGCATTTTCACCCTTTTCTTCCAAAAGATCAAGATGGCAATGGCTGTCTATTAGAAAATTATATTTCATATTTATTGTTAATTTTTCTTATTTCGCTTGAGGAAATGTCAATTTTATTAATTTTTAAAAAATGTATTTTACCCAAGTCTTTAGCATAATTATAAGAAATAGATTGACTTGCTTGTTGATAATAATCACTTCTATCACCAATGATAATATCCACTAAATTAATAATTTCTTGCCATTCTTCCCATAAATGAAAATCGATTATTGAATCGGCACCCATGAGCCAAAAAAACTTATTATTTGGATATAATTGGATAATTTTTCTAATTAAATCAATGGAAATATTACTTTTTAAATTTTTTTCATCATCCTTTATGATAATTTCAGGATAATTTTTGGTAATTTCAAGACATTTTTGAAATTTGGAATCAAAATCTTCAGATTTGAATGTTTTTAAGGGATTTTGTTTGGTTGGTTGCCACCAAATTTGATCTAGATGCATTAATTTTTTTGCTTCTAAACTTAAATTTATATGACCAAAATGTGGTGGATTAAAACTGCCACCTAAGATAGCTATTTTCATAATAAAATCTCCACCAAAATTGGTGGAGACAAAAAATTATTTAATTTCTAAAATGGTGGAAACTAATTTTTCTGCCACTTGATAAGGGCAAGAATTGGCGCCAGGGCGTCTATCTTCAAGATAGCCATAGCCTTTAATTTCAACCTGACGAGGAATTCTGATTGAGCAACTTCTATCAGCAACACCAGCTTTAAATTCATTAATGTCGCAAGTTTCATGGTCGCCAGTAAGTCTTTGATCAAGACCATAGCCATAAACTCCAATATGTTCTTGATGTTTTTTACTAAGATTTTTAATGGCTTTATCGATTGCTGCTTTACCAGTTTTGGCATCCCTAAAGGAATCGATAGAAAAATTAGTATGCATACCAGCACCATTCCAGTCACCTTTCATTGGTTTATTGCTGATTGAAGCATCAAGATCATAATCTTCACCAAGGCGATAAATTAACCATCTTGCAAACCATAGATGATCACAGACATTAATGATAGAATTATCTTCATTATCATTACCTCTATATCCAATTTGGAATTCCCATTGTCCAGGCATAACTTCAGCATTTAGGCCATAAATTAAGATACCAGCTTCAATACATGCTTCTGTATGTTCTTCAACTAATTGTCTGCCATAAACCGCATCATTACCAACACCGCAATAATAAGGGCCTTGTGGTGCAGGGAAGCCTCTTGTTGGCCAACCGAGAGGGATACCATCCTTATATAAGGTATATTCCTGTTCAAAACCAACCCAAGGGTTATGTTCTGCACCACCAGCATCTAAAACTCTTCTTAAGCCAGAACGAGTATTTGACCAATGTGGAGTACCATCAGGATTTTCAACTTCGCAAAGTACTAGATAATTTCCTTCACCTCTGACTGGGTCTTTTACAAAATTAACAGGTTTTAATAATAGGTCAGAATCTCCGCCTTCAGCCTGGTTGGTAGAAGAGCCATCAAAGCTCCATTCTTGGAAGTTAGATAGGGTAACTTTATCTTGTGGGTTAAAAGTTATGATTCTTGTTTTTGATCTAATTTTTTGTACCGGTTTGGCACCATCAATCCATAAATATTCAGCTTGTTTGATTTTTGACATTTCAGGGTAATTTGCAATTAATACCCCTATGAAAAACCTTCATAGGGATTTCATCATTAAATTTATAAGCTTTTAAAGTCAAAATGCAATATTTAAATTTTGCAATATGATAAATTATATTAACTCCCCTTACGGGGGGTAAAAGAGAAAAAGAGCTTTTATGAATCGCAAAGCGATTATGGTGGGGGTGGATGCAGCAAATATAAATTTAAATGATAGATATTTGATAAAAAAGAGTTATCCAGCCCCAAATTAGCATTTAATTATACAGAATTTAAAATCCTTTTAATACATCTCTCATGGAATAAAGCCCATTTTCTTGACCGCTAGCCCAAATTGCAGCGCGGATTGCACCTTTGCCATAGATAATTCTGTTAGAAGCTTTGTGAGTTAATTCTACCCTTTCACCATCACTAGCAAAAATCACCGAATGATCACCAATTACATCACCACCTCTTAAAGTGGCAAAGCCAATTTCACTTTTGGTTCTTTCTCCAGTAATGCCATCTCTTGTTTTTCTGGCAACTTCACCAAAATTTAAGCCACGACCAGTAGCAACAGCTTCACCTAAAGATAGAGCCGTTCCTGAAGGAGCATCTTTTTTATAGCGGTGATGCATTTCAATAATTTCAGCATCGTAATCTTCATGTAAGATTTTAGCAACTTTTTCAGTAAGATTCATCAAAAGATTAACCCCAATTGACATATTGGTAGAATAGATAATTTGTGTTTTAGTTGCAGCTTCATGAAGATGTTGCTTTTGTTTTTCAGTAAAACCAGTTGTACCACAAATAAAAATCTTGCCATATTTTGCTGCTTTTTCGGCACATAAAATTGATAATTCTGGTGCAGAAAAATCAATTACTGCATCTGATTTTTGAAATAAATCGTCAATATTACTACTGGCTTTCAGGTTTAAATCCTTAATGCCGGTAATTTCACTAATAGTTTGACCATCTAAACCTAATTTTTTATCGACTAAACCAAAAGCAATTTCGGTAATGTCATTTTCATGAACTAATTGGGCAATTTGGGTGCCCATTCTGCCATTTATTCCTGTAATTCCTATTTTCATTTTAATTAACTAATTTATTACACGCCTCTTTAACCATTGCTCTAACCCTGCCAATATAAGAAACTCTTTCCTTTTCTGAAATTACTCCTCTGGCATCAAGTAAATTTAGAATATGGCTGGCTTTAAGGGCCTTTTCATAAGCGGCAATTGGTAAATTATTATTGATCATATTATTGACCTCAACTTCACATTCAATAAAATCTTGCAAGAGAATTTTTGGGTTAGAATGTTCCAAAATATAAGCTGAATTTTGTTTTTCTGTTTCTAAAAATACATCACGATAAGTAATTTTATCTTTTCCCTCTCGACCATTCCAATTAATATCAAAAATATTATCAATATCTTGAATATGCATGGCAATTCTTTCTAAACCATAGGTTACTTCCACAGGAATTGTTGAACATTCAATGCCGCCAATTTGCTGCATATAGGTAAATTGTGTAATTTCCATACCATTATACCAAACTTCCCAACCAAGACCACTTGCACCAACTGTTGGATTTTCCCAATCATCTTCTACAAAGCGAATATCATTATTTTTAATATCAATGCCAATGGCTGTCAGAGAATTTAAGAATAATTCTTTAATATTATCTGGTGCTGGTTTTAAAATTGTTTGAAATTGATAATAAGAGCCTAAGCGGTTGGGATTATTGCCATAGCGACTATCGGTTGGTCTTCTACAAGGTTGAACATAGGCAATATTCCAATTTTCACGAATAAGAGATTGTAAAATAGTAGCAGGATGTAAAGTGCCAGCACCAACTTCAATATCGATCGGTTGTAAAATGGCACAACCTATTTTTGCCCAATAATTTTGTAAATTAAGGATAATATCTTGGAATGATAAATTTTTTGTCATAAATTATAAGTAAAATTTATTTCCAGGATATGATAAATAAATTAAAATGTAAATATTGGTTTTTGATTTATTGAGTTTGTTATGACTAAAGAAATTTAATATTGTTATTAATACTTTTTGCCTGTTGAAGATTATTATTTTTGATATAATAAAATATTGTGTTTGCAATTTCTTGTAATGATGTTTTTTTAACAAATCTCATATGATAAATTATTTGTCTGTCCTTAAAAGTTAAATGTGTAAATTTTCTTTTATTTTTTAAGTTAAAAAATAAAAATTATATGATTTTGTTCCATTAGATTCTAGAATTATCCAATTGATTAAGAGCATTCTTCCAATCTCTAATGGGCATAGTCCATTTCTTTGAAGCATTTTTTAGAGCAAGATAGACTATTTTCCTAACAGCGATATCATTTGGAAAAACTCTTTTTGCCTTTATTATTTTTCTAATTTCACTATCACCTATACCAGTAAACAAAACAATTGTTTTGTTTACTTTTATCTTTCCATTTTTTTATTTCCAGAAACATTAGCTTCAAGCAGTAAAGTAATATTGACAATATTTCAAAGTAAGTAAATAGAGTGGGGTGATTGACTTAATTTACTATTGTTATTAAAATTATGCATTACTGTCATTTTTGATATATTGTAGTTATTAATAGTATTTATTTTATGTTTTGTATTTTAAATAAAATATACTATAATTACTATATTATAGTAATATTAACTAAATTATAAATATATGAGTACTATTAATATATCTGCACATATTCCTGCAACTTTATCTGATAAATTGGAAAAAGTGTGTAAATTGGAAGAGAGATCTAAAAGCTATTATATTAAAAAATCATTAGAACAATATTTAGATAAAAGATTAGAAGATATTGAAGATTATCATGATGCTAATGAATCTTATATAGAATTTAAGAAATCAGGAGAAGAGTCTGTTTCTTTAGATGGGGTTTTCAAAGATATATAATATATTTATGGATTGGAAGATAGAATTTACCAAAAAAGCTCAAAAGCAATTTAATTCTTTAGATAATTCAGTAAAATTAAGAATTAAAAAATATATTCTTGAAAAATTAACAATAAATCCAAAATTACATTTAATACCTCTTCTTGGAGATAAATCTGGATTTTATAAATTCAGGGTAGGAGATTATAGATTATTATGTGCCAAAGAAGATGATAAATATATTATTACTGTCGTTAAGGTAAAACATAGAAAAGAAGTTTATAATTTTAATTAAATTGTAATGAAAATAGGCTATGCTAGAGTATCTACCATTGATCAAAATCTTGATCTGCAAATTGACTGTCTAAAAAAAGCGGGATGTAAAAAAATCATTACTGATAAAATTAGTGGTTCTTTACAAAATAGGGTAGGTCTTGAAGAATTGTTAAACACAATTAGAAAAGATGATGAAGTAATTGTTTGGAGATTAGATAGGTTAGGGCGAAGCCTAAAACATCTAATTGAGTTAATAACAATATTTAATGAAAAGGAGGTATTTTTTACATCAATTACTGAATCTATCAATACCAAATCATCATCTGGTAAATTAATATTTCATATATTTGCCTCCCTTTCTGAATTTGAAAGAAACTTAATATCAGAAAGAACAAGATCAGGATTACAAGCAGCAAGATCAAGAGGAAAATTAGGGGGTAGACCAAAAAAGGCTCCTAAAGAAAAAAGACAATTAGCAAAAGAACTATACAACAGCAAAAGATATTCCCTAGCAGAGATCTGCAATATAATAGGAATTAGTAAACCTACATTATATAGATATATTAGGGAATAGATAAAAGATTGAAAAGAACTGCACCCATTTGTTAGACCATTATTTTTTAAAAAGTCGTAGACTTTTTTCTTTAAATTCGGTGTAGAAAATGATTAGATATATTAATTAAAAAGACATGGATCCAATTTCTCAAGCAGTATTTGGCTGTACAGCTTCTGCCTCTATTGCTAAAAAAGATACTATAAAGCCAGCATTACTATGTGGAATAGTTGGTGGTACTATTGCTGATTTAGATATTTTAATTAGATCACATGAAGACTCTCTGCTTGCTATTGAGTTTCATCGACATTTTTCCCACTCAATCTTTTTTATTCCTGTTGGAGCTTTAATAGTAGCAACTTTATGTTTTTTTCTACTAAGAAAAAAAGTTCATTTTAAATCTCTGGCTATATTTAGTGTAGCATCCTTTGCAACGCATGGTTTTTTAGATGCTTGCACTAGTTATGGAACTCTGCTTTTATGGCCTGTTTATAATAAAAGAATCGCTTTTGATAATATATCTATCATCGATCCATTTTTTACCTTCCCATTAATCATTCTTATTCTAGCTGTTGTAATAAAAAGAGATATTAAATTTGCAAGATACGCATTTATTTATGCTTTTTTATATTTGAGCTTAGGATTTGTGCAAAAGTTGAGAGTTGAATCATATATTACAAATATAGCAAACAGTCAGGGACATAAAATAGAAAAACTTAAATTAAACCCTACTCTTGGAAATATAATATTATGGAGAAGTGTTTATAAATCAGGCGACAAATATTACATTAATGCTGTACGTATGCCAATATTTGGAAAAGTTAAAATCTATCCTGGAAGTCCAATCCAATATATAGAAAAAGATAAATTAATAAAAAGTTTGCCATCTGAGTCTTTATTAAGAAAGGATATAAATAAATTTGTTAATTTCTCACAAGGGTTTATCTATTTTTATCCCTATATGAAGAACGTTATAGGTGATTTAAGATATGGTACTTTACCAAATAATGATGAATCATTATGGGGAATAAAGATAAATCCTAATCATCCTAACAGACATGCCCAATACCTAATGTTAAGAAATTTAGATGATATAAAAATAAATAAGTTTAAATCCATGCTAAAAGGAGAATCCTTTTAAATTAATTAAATAGTACGAAATGATTAAAAATTTTATAGAAAGTAATAAGTTTAAAAACTTCATAATATCCGTAATAATTATAAATTCTATAACATTAGGTCTAGAAACATCTCAAAATATCTTAGATAATTTTGGCTCAATTATCTCTGTTCTTGATCTACTTATTTTAATAATATTTGTTATAGAGATAGTCTTAAAGCTATATATCTATAAATTATCTTTTTTTAAAAGTCCCTGGAATATAATGGATTTATTAGTTGTATCCCTGTCTTTAATACCAAATAACGAATATTTGTCATCTCTTAGAACTTTAAGAGTTTTGAGGGTGTTGAGATTAATAACAGCATTTCCTGCTATGAAAAAGGTGGTGGAGGGCTTATTTACAGCAATACCTGGTATAATCTCGGTTGCATCTATTATCTCTATATTCTTTTATATGTTCGCAGTAATAGGTACACATTTATACGGAGGTAAATTTCCAGAATGGTTTGGAGATTTACCAAAAACAATGTTTACTTTATTTCAAATTATGACTTTAGAAAGTTGGTCAATGGGTATTGTCAGACCTGTAATGAATGAATTTCCATCAGCTTGGATATTTTTTGTTTCTTACATAATATGCACTACATTTACAATGCTAAACTTATTCATAGCTGTAATAGTAAATGCAATGCATAAAGACACAGATTCAAATAGCGATAACAACCAGAAGAAGATTTTAATAGAACTTGCGGATATAAAATCTTCATTAAAAAAATTAAAATAAATGCTTTCACTTTCAAAGATCAGTAATTCAGGAGGGGCGTCAACATATTTCGAGATTGATGATTATTACACGAAAGAAGAGGCAAAAGAAATAATTAAAGACTCAACCTTTTGGCACGGATCTTTAGTTGATGAGTTATCTATAAAATTGGATTTATATTTTTACAAGATACGCTTCGCTTAAAATCTTGCAAAAATAAAATCTCAATTCTTAAAAAAATTATTAGGCCAAAATTTGAAAAAAATTAAATTGACACATTCCCCAATTCCAATAATTAATTAGATGATATAATTATCTCTGTTGATTCTCTTAAAATATTCAGTTTTTCAATTGGATTATTATCTAATTGTAAAGTACCTGAAACTGCATTGATATCATCTTGATTAATATTATCTTTTGAGGCATATTCTTTTATCTTATAAATATCTGTATTTATTATAAATATGTAACAAAATTACAAAAAGAGAAAAATTGTAATAGTGATTATGCAATTGTTATGAAAGCCCTATATCAATTTTAACCCTTCCCAAAATTAAAGATTTCGATCCTACCATAAGGAGGTTTGAATTTGTTTTTTTATGAATAGAAATGCTCCCCAAAATTCAGACCACTCTTTTTAATTTTTTATGGACTATAATTTCTTTAAATTTTGATTTGGAAGATGGAAAAATATGTTAATATTTTTTCATCTATTAATTAAAAATTTAAT
>Ga0257114_1000231_pt1 | contig 42979 bp, 25 predicted proteins | sample SI112_10mmetaG_FD_190149 | JGI IMG/M metagenome (GOLD analysis project Ga0257114, IMG submission 190149) | Marine microbial communities from Saanich Inlet, British Columbia, Canada - SI112_10m | ecosystem: Environmental > Aquatic > Marine > Inlet | place: Canada: British Columbia | collected...
GTGGCGCGCGCAACTTCCTCGACGTCGCTCCGAGTGCAAGCCGTCCCGCTCGAGTCGCTCGCCGACTCCCTCACGCAGTCACACGAACCAACACGAACATATACACGCTCCATTCACGCGCACGATTTAATACGATCTAAGCCAGATATTCCGTCGCTCGAGTCTCGCGTCGGTAGCTTTCACGACCGATGGATGACTGATTGACTCATCGATGATGTTGATGATTCGACTCGCATCGAGTGATCGAACACGGACGCTCTCGCGTTCGATCGGTCGCGTTCTCGACGGAACGAGCGCGCGACCGTCGTCGCGTCGGTCGTCCGACGCGTCACATCCGTTCCGAATCCGATCACGAAGAACGCCAACGACTGACGGATCAAGTTGATCCGATCAACGATCATCGACGTCGTCCCCGAAATGACTCGCTCGAATCATCCGCGCGTTCGCGACGCGCGTTCGTCACACCGCGACGCGACGCGCGTCGCGACGACCGCCGAGGCGTCGACGCGCGCGCGCACGATTCGAGCGACCGCCATGCGCGCCGAACGCGGCGCGAGCGCGACGACGCGCGTCGCGATCGCGCGCCGATCGAACGCGCGATCGAATCGCGATCGACGACGCGCGATCGAACGCGGCGCGCGCGTGCGAACGCGCGCGAGCGACACCGATCGCGACGCGGCGCAGAGTCGAGCGATCGTCGAGGCGCAGACGACGCACCCGGTGAAGACGCAATCGGTGGAGTACTCGTTCGCGAGGAGCGGATTCGCGAGCGAGTGCGAGCGCGCGCTGAACGCGCAAATCAACGTCGAGTACAACGTGTCGTACATCTATCACGCGATGTGGGCGTATTTCTCGAGAGATAACGTCGCGCTGAAGGGATTCGCGGAACACTTCAAGCGCGAGGCGCTGGAGGAGCGCGCGCACGCGGAACAGTTGATGGAATACATGAATCTGCGCGGCGGTCGCGTCGAGCTGCAGCAACTGTTGCCGCCGCAGAGCGAGTACGATCATCCGGAGAAGGGATGCGCGCTGTACGCGCTCGAACTGAGCCTGAGCTTGGAAAAGTTAAACAACGATAAGCTGTGCGAGCTGCATCGCGTGGCGGACGACGCCGGGGACGCGCACATGTGCGATTTTCTCGAGGGCGAGATGCTCGCGCCGCAGGTGGAGAGCGTTCGCGAGGTGAGCGAGATGGTCGCCACGCTCCTGCGCATGGGTCCGCCGGGCGACGGCATGGCGGCCTGGCACTTTGATCAAACTTTACGAGCGTGATAGATCGTCGTCATCGTCGATCGTCGCGCCTTTAAGCGCCGCGCGTACGCGCGTTTTGTTGTAACGACGCTTTTGTTTTTGTATCTCAATCGTCCATCGATTTCGAGCTGCACACCGCCGCGCGCGCCCGCGAACGACCGCGCGCGCGCGCGCACGACGTGCGCGATGGCGTCGCGCGCGTCCAGACGCGCGCGTTCGCCCGCGCGTCGCGCGCGCGGGCGACACCGCGACGATTCTCCCGACGAATGCGTCCCGGCGGCGGTCGCGTCGGCGTCTTTGACGAGCGACGACGGCGTCGTCTACCTCCCCGACGGCGTTCGCGCGATGCGCGTCGACGCGCGCGAGCCCGTGGCGCAGGGCGCGGGCGCGCACGCGCACTGCGTGATGTCGGCGAAGCTCGCGCGGGCGGTCGGCGCTCGCGCGGGCGCGTGGGTCGAGTTGCGAAGCTACGCGCGGCGAGGAGACGGAAACGACGGCGCGACGCTCGCGACGCCGAAGCGAGGGAGAGGGAAAACGAAAACCAGCGACGCGGGCGACGCGCGGGCGGCGACGCGGGTGGAAATGGTGGAGAATGGTGATGAGAGGGCGACGCGCGCGACGACGCACGCGGCGGCGGCGCGGCGCGCGTTAAACTTGGACGTCGACGCGGATCGCGATGAAGACGACGAAGACGAGACGTGCGGCGCGCGCGTGGTGCTGGCGCGCGCGTGGCCGACCGCGGGTTTAGGGGACGACGGCGTGTCGCTTTCGCGGAAGGTTTGGTTATCGATGGGGTGCCCGTCGGGCGGGACGATTTTGAGCGCGCAGACGCGACGGGACGCGGCTGGACCGATTGACGCGTTCGAGGCGGAGGGTGAAATCGTGGCCCATTTGAAGCTTTGGGCGCTCGAGTTGGACGTCGGCGGCGAGGCCGCGGTGTGGCTCGAGCGTGGACTACGCGCGGGAGGCGGTGGGCGAACGGCGGCGCGGCAGCGCGGTATTTTGGAAGCGCTCGCCAGACGCGCGCTGGACGGCCGCGGACTGTTGGTCGGGAATCTCGTGCGCTTGCCATTGCTCGGGACGAGCGCGATGTTCAAAGTGATTCGGCTCGAGCCCGATGTCGGTGACAGGGGCGTGGAGATTTCGGCGAGGACGCGCATCGTTTTGTACCCGCGCGAGGAAGGCGGCGACGACGCGTCGTCGAGCGACGGAGCGAGCGAGTCAGATGACGACGACGACGACGTTGTCGCGTCCGCGGTGAAGCGCGCGTCTCGAGTGGCGATGTCGCAAGATGTCTCGTTCGATAGTCTCGGTGGCGTGGCTGACCACGAAGCGGCGCTGCGCGAGCTCGTGACGCTGCCACTCGAAAGCCCAGAGGTGTTCACGCGATGCGGAGTGAAGCCGCCTCGGGGAGTGTTACTTTACGGACCGCCGGGTTCGGGGAAAACGCGTCTCGCGCGCGCCGCCGCGCAAGCATCGAACGCAAAATTGTTCGTCGTGAACGGTCCAGAGCTCGTGAGCGCGCACATGGGAGAGAGCGAAGAGGCGCTTCGCGGCGTCTTTCTCGCCGCGGTGAAAGCAGCCCCGAGCGTGGTGCTGCTCGACGAACTCGACGCCATCGCTCCCGCGCGCAATCAGTCCTCGGGGGGAGACGATATGATGTCGTCGCGAATCGTCGCCACGATGCTCGCCATATTTGACGGTACATCATCGAACGTTCCCGAGCTCGATCGCGTCGTCGTCATCGCGACGACGAATAGACCGGACGCAATCGAACGCTCTCTTCGGCGCCCTGGAAGATTCGATCGCGAGCTCGAAGTGGGCGTGCCCACGCCCAGCGATCGATTAGAAATTCTTCAAACGCATCTTCGTGGTTTAAATCACGATTTGACTGAGGAATACATCGTGGATCTCGCGCGACGAGCGCACGGGTTCGTCGGCGCCGACATCGCGTCGCTGTGCCAAAACGCGGCGATGCGCGCGCTGACTCGCGTGATCGAAAAAACGTCCAAGCGGTCATCCGGCGTCAGCGATGATGTCGACGGCGTCGCACGTGCGATTGGCGACATCGACATATCATCTCGTGACGAGCGAGTGATTATGGACGATTTCGAGCACGCGCGCGTGAAAGTCCGGCCGAGCGCGTTGCGCGAAGTAGCCATCGAAGTTCCAAACGTCGCTTGGGACGACGTCGGAGGTCTTGACGAAGTAAAGGATCGCTTGAAAGAAGCCGTTGAGTGGGCGGAGAAGCATCCAGACGCAATGAAGCGCGTCGGAGCTTCGCCGCCTAAAGGTATTCTGCTATACGGCCCTCCCGGGTGTAGCAAGACAATGCTGGCGCGAGCGGTGGCGAGCGCGTCGGGACGCAATTTCATCTCCATTAAGGGATCTGAGCTGTTTTCAAAATGGGTAGGAGACTCTGAAAAAGCCGTGCGCGCGGTGTTTTCCCGCGCCAGGACATCCGCTCCTTCAGTGATATTCATAGATGAGGTAGACGGATTGGCCGGCACACGCGGCGGTGGCGAACAAGGCGGCGCGCCCTCCGTGCAGGACCGCGTCATCACGCAGCTCCTTGGAGAGATGGATGGCTTATCCCCGACGACGAACGTGACTGTTGTCGCGGCGACTAACCGTCCCGACTTAGTCGACGGCGCACTGTTGCGCCCCGGCCGATTCGATCGCCTGCTCTACGTGCCGCCGCCGCAGTCGTCCGAAGATCGAATGGCTATTCTGCGAGTGCAATTTAAGAATACGCCGCTTGCGGATGACGTCGATTTGAGCTTGGCCGCGATGTCGACTCATGGTTATACGGGTGCAGACCTGTCCGCGATATCCCGAGAGGCTGCGCTGGCGGCGCTGGAGGAGAGCATCGACGCCGACAGAGTCTTTGCCCGTCACGTCGCCACGGCGATGACGCGCGTGCGTCCGAGCCCTCCGCCGCACCGCGAACTGTTGGAAATGTATCAAAAGTTTCGACGAACTTAGCTATAGCGTTAGAAGTAGCGTTGCAACAGTATGATGTACTACTTGTACTAGAATGGGCTATTTCTGCGCTTGTTTGCGCACGTCTGCTTGCCAACGCTGCAGCAGGTAATTGGCCACGACGGATCGACCGCCGTTAGAGACCGCAACTGAATCTTCGCTCGTACCACCGAACAACTTAGACGCGCGCGACTTCAAACCTCGCATCGACTCGTCCTGACTCGTCGACAGCTCGTACATGACGGCTTGTACGAAGGACGCGAGCGAGCCTGGCGAGACGATTTCAAGCTTGTCCAAAGCTTCGGCGGCGGCCAGAGCTGCGGCAGCACCAGCGTCGTTACTCGTTTGTACCCGCTCGAACGCCGGCGCGATCAGACTCTGCATCAGAGGTGTGTACACCGTGCCACTGTCGAGGATATCGTCGAGCTTGTAACGCGTTTGAGCGCCTCGAGAGCTCTCCGTGCCAACCGTGGCGGTTCCCATGGAGCTAGCATCCGCATCGTCGTCCGTACCCTCCATCGAAGGGCGACTCGCCATGCGAATCGTCCCGCCCATGGATTGATAAATCGAACTTCCGCCGTGATCGGAAGCGATTTCAACATCTTGCGTTTGCGCCTGTTGCTGTTCCAGTTGCTGCTTCGAAAACTTCCTCCCGAGCGAATCTTCGCCGAAGTCCCAAGTCGGCGCAGCTTTACTCGTCTGCTTTTGTGCTAACGCGGTCTCCGCGCCGCTGGCTTGCGACGCATCTCCTTCCGTCAAAGAAATATGTTTTTCAACTCGAGCCTTCAACGTGTCCACAGCCGCGCCATCGAATTGTTTCGCGAATGGATGGTTCAACAACTCTCTCGCACTCGGCCTCGCTTTCGCATCTTTTTGTAAGCACTTAGCCACGAAGTCTTGAAAATCTGCGCTAAATCTCCCATCATCTGGCAGTCGAGGAGCGTCATTTTTAGGGATCACGAACAACACGCGCATCGGATGTAAATCCGCGTGCGGCGCGGCGCCCAACGCCAACTCGTAACACGTAATGCCCAAGCTCCAAATATCCGCCTTCTCATCGTACCCTTCCCCACCTTGAATCACCTCGGGCGCCATCCAAAACGGCGTCCCCGTGAACGTTTTCCTTCGCGCTCCTAACGTGTGCGTCATCTGTCCGCTCACACCGAAATCCGCCAATCGCGCCTCGCCGCCCTCCGTCAGCAACACGTTCGCCGCCTTCACGTCTCGATGAATCTTCCCCTCCTCGTGCAAGTACTCCAACGCCCGCAGCACGTCCCTGGTGATGTACGATATCTCTCCCTCTTCCAATCCAACCTTCGCTTCGTCCTCGATCGCCGTCGTCTCGCCCTCTCCTTTCGCCGCCTCGTCCGCGAGGTGTCGCGCGCTCCCTCCCGCCATGTACTCCATCACGATCGCCAGCTTGCTCGTCCCTCGCACCAGCGCGCTCGCGAGATATTTCGTCACGTACGGGCTCGCGCACTGCGCGAGCGTGGATATCTCGCGCTGGATGTCCGCGACGTCGTCCTCGGCGTCTTCCAGGTCGACGAGTTTCACCGCGACGGTTGCGTCGGTGCGGACGTCGCGCGCCTTGTACACCTCGCCCGTGGCGCCGCGACCGACCTTGGCGAGCAAGACGTAACGGTCGTCGATCATCGGCGCGTCGGGCGAGCGCGGCGCGGACATCGCGGCGACGCGGGGGGGTGTGCGGGCGAACTGGATTTTGGATTGGAGCGAGGCGGCGACGCGAAAAGCGGCGAGCGCGCGGCGATTCGCTCGTCGAGACCTACGTCGCGGTTCGTTCGTTGCTGTGCGCGCGGTGAGTGGTTTTCAATGCAGACTTGACTATCGCGTCGGGAATCGACTCGACTATCGCGTCGGGAATCTTCGTCGCGCTCACCAATCGAAACGTCGCAGCTGCGCCGTGGCTTCGGTTAAATCTTTTTGGACTTTTTTGCGACGGTAGAAAATGGGACAATCCCGCGATGTGCAGAGGACGTCCTGGTGAAGTGAGCCTTGGCACCGCTGACACTGCGTCCAAAGCCGGTTGAAGTCTCCCTCGAGGTTGTTCACGGAGGCGAGCGCTTTTCTCAGGTGCTGCGATTCGTCGTTGAGGCAATTCTTGCACAGCGACTTGGACATTTTCTCATCCGATATCGGTGCGCGGCAACCGATACAGCTTAAACGAATCTTGGCAAACTGCATGATTCCGCCAGCTTTCGCAGTCGGCGTCGGCTGCGCGATGCGACGCGTGTGCTCGCCGTGCAACAGTACGGATTGCGCGTTGTGCAAGATGGGCTCGAAAATACGCAGCAGAGGCTTGGTCAAGTAGTGATCCAAATAGTGCTTCGTATCGATGGGTAAGTTGTTGTCCAAAGCAAAAATCGGATCCTCTGACTTTTCATACGCCTTTGCGTTCTTCGCCGCTTTAATGATGACGTACGCGATACGATCGCCGACTACCGGCGCGGTGGCGGGATCGCGCTGGCGCATGCGCTGCGCGAGCTCTATGTGTGCCATCTTGACCCCATACGAGTCTGCTTCTTTTGTGAAACCCTTCGTGATCACGAGCTGTGAGAAATCTAATCTATTCATGAGCAAGTCTGCGATCGTACTCTGCACGTATTTCACCGCGCCCTGCACATCTCGCTGCTTCAAAATCTTCTCCAAAACCGTCTCGATGACTTGTCGCACGAGCAAACAGTTATCGCGACGCACGGTCTCGATACCTTTGGTGTCCATCTTGTCGTAATTTTCAGTGTTCGTCCAGAGTAAACCAGCGTAGCGCTTCTTGCTAATCAAGAGATATGGCCAGTACACCTTTTCGAATTCGAGTTTGATAGGCTTCAAGAACGTCTCAGAGACGTACACCGCGGCTTCTTCACCGAGTTTCATAGACTCCGCCAAATCCGGCGTATTGAACTTGATCATCACGGAGTCGGTATCACCATAAATGACCTCGGCATTTCCAGTGTATCCATTCACGGTTCGATACTTCTCTTCCACCATTTTCTTCGTGTGATCAATCATCGTACGGCCGTACGCCGTCGTTGAAGAAGAAATTTCGAGGCAAGGCAGCTGTCCGACCATGGCACCGGTGAAACCGTACACAGAGTTTGCTGAGACTTTCAGCGCGAGCTGGCGACCGTCTAAGACCGCTTTTTGCAACGGATCAGTGGCTTTTTTAAGATCAGCCTTGGCGCGTTTACGCGCCCCCAAGAGTTCCTCTAAAATTTCTGGCAAAATCCCCTTCACCTTGGATGCCTTCACGAACGTATCTCCCGATGGCGATGTCCCGTAATCATCCGGGTTGAGCTTACCCACCTTATCCTTTGGCACTAAAGTCGAGTAGCACAGATTGTGAGCCATCATGATGGATGGATACAGCGAAGCGAAATCGAGCGTCGCGATGGGCATCTCGTAGTAACCAGCCTTGGCGTCTAAGACCGTCGCACCTTCGTACGCGACACCACCCTCCGCTTGAACGTTGCCACCGCCCTGCTTCACATGGTGAGGAATCAGCATGTTTCGCTGCCTCGCCTTGCGCAAAAGCTGCGACATGACCTTGATGGACTGACCGCGAGTCAACAGGTAATTCAGCGGCACGCCGGTGACGCGAGCCATTTCGATGTAGTTGTACATGTACATCAACTTGTCCAGCAATCTCTGCGGAAGATACGCATCCTTCAAACAGTACACCGCTAAACGCCGTCTCGTCTCGGGCGTACCGTTTTGCAGCTCCGAGATAGCGCTGTAGTGCACGTCTTCTTTTTGCTCGCCCAAAAAATGCGCAGAAACTGCGTTGAGCGAATATGAAGACAACTTGTAATCGCGCTGAATAGCGCGAAGCATGTCGAATTGCACGCGTCCCTCGCAAGAGATTTCTTTACTTTCGTGCGTACCGTACGCCTTGGACGAGAAAACCGTGTCGCGCATGCGCACCTTGGTGCCGATCAAGCGTCCCCAGTACGGAAAGTCGGCGACGCCGAGCTTCTCGGCGCGCTCCAACAAGTACGGGAAATCGAAATTGACGATGTTATAGCCGATCAACAAATCCGGGTCGCACCCGCGAAGAAAATTACCCCAGTTCCGAAGCAGTTCCCGCTCATCCTTAAAACTCAAGACGTCAGCGCCGACGATCGGAGCGCACGTATCGAGCGTCCACACGGCTCGAATAATCGGTTTATCGCTCCCTTGCTCGGTGACTAGAGTCGCGATCTGAATCACCGGATCCAATTGTGCGTCGGGAAAGTGGCCTTTACGCCCCGCACACTCGATATCCACGGATAAGATGCGAAACGGGGCGAGCTTGGAGTACTCACCCTCCGCCGGGTGCGAGATGAGCTTGTCGTACATGATGTCCACTTCGATTTGACAGTGCGACGCCTTCTTCGCACGAACCGTGTACGAATTCACCGGAAACTCGATCCAGTTCCCACCGACCACGGCGCAGTCCACCATAAACCGCAAGGCGTACACGATGTTGGACTCAAACGTCGGGTACGTCGTGAACGCCCCGTCCCGAACCCCCGGCACGCTGAATCCCTTTTCCAAAATCCCTCGCGCCGCGCTCACCATATTCGGCAGCCCCATCGTGATCTTGGCGAACAAGCGATCCTTCACGTCGCTATAATGCATCAAACTCTGCTTCCTCTCGAGCGACACGTCCACGACGTGCACTCCCGGCGCGTTCTTCCTCGCCGCGCTCACCTCCTCGTTCAAACGTCGCCTGAACGCCGCGCAATCCGCCTCGCCGAAATTTTCCGGCACCGACGCGTAAAAATACGGCTCAAACCCGTGCACGTGCGCGCACACGCTGTGTCCCTCTTTCGTCACCCCGAACATCCGCACCACCGCGGCGTCACCTTTCGCCCGTCGCGCCCCCAGTCCCTCGTGCGGCTTCTCCACCGCGTAATCGATGTCCAACTGTTGAAACAGCAGCGCGTCCCGCGTCGCGTCCACCGCCCGCGCCAGCGGTCGTCGCACCCAATTCGCGCGATCCGCCGCTCGCACATCGATCAATCCTTCGCCCTCGCCGTTCGTCGTCCGCGCGTACACCTCCTCCTCGTCGTAATCGACGTCGTCGGCGTACTCCTCCGCGCCGTCGTCCCCCGTCGCGCGCGCGCCTCCCGTCGTCGCGCCGTCGTCGTCGTCGTCGCGCGCGTCCTCGGCGTCGCGCAGCAGCGCGTCGTCATCGGGATCAGTCTTTCGTCGCTTCGTCGCGTCGTCGTCGTTCGCGCGCGCCGCGCGTCGCATCGTCGTCGCGATGTGTCGCGACAGCCGCGACGCGTTTGAATCCATCGTCGCGCGCGCGCGTCTCGCGGCGTCGCGCGCGCGCGTCTCGCGCTCTGCGACGCGCGGCGAGCCCGCGGGGACGTCGCGCGCGTCTCGCGCGACGCGCGCGACGCGAGGACGCGCGCGCGCGACGCGCGACGACGCCGACGCGCGAGACGCGCGCGCGCGGCGCGATGCGCGCGGGCGCGCGCGAGGGCGCGTCGCGCGCGCGGCGCGCGCGCAGGGCGCTCGCGTGCGTCGTCGTCGCGGCGTGCGCGGTCGCGGCGACGCGGACGCGCGCGGGAGGCGCGCGCGCGCGCGCGGGCGCGGGCGCGGGCGGGACGACGGACGCGGCGACGGACGCGATCGGCGACGCGGGCGCGATCGGCGACGCGCGCGCGGCGAGGACGACGCCGGCGGTCGAGGTCGCGGGCGCGGCGGCGACGCTGCGCGACGTCGGCGCGCGGGAAGGGGAGGACGTCGTCGTCGTCGCGTTCGCCGACGCGAAGGTGCTCGACGTGGCGAAGAATTGGGCGACGCACGCGATGCGGGCGCGCGCGGGCGAGGGGGGGGAGGAAAGCGGCGCGGTGGCGTCGCGCGCGCGCGTGCGGCCGGTGCTCGTGGCGTTGGACGCGGAGACGCTGGACGCGGCGCGCGCGCTGGGCGTGGCGACGTATCGCGCCGAGTACGGCGATTTGAACGACGCCGCGGATCACGCGAGCGAGAGTTGGAAGAAGTTTTGCGCGTTGATGGTGAAGGAATTGCGCGCGGTGCTCGACGCCGGGTTTGACGTGATTTTATCCGACGTCGACGTCGTGTGGCTTCGAGACGCGGCGCCGTACTTCAAGTGCGAGAGCGGCGACGTGGACGGGTGCGAGGAGATTCGCGGGGCGGACGTGATGATTAGCAGCGATAATTTAAGCCCGACGATGGATTGGGAATTAGGCGCGAGATACGCGATGCGCGGGATCTTCAACACTGGGATGATGTTCATCAGGAACACGCGCGCGGGGAAGGATTTCTTGAGCGACTGGGCGCGAAATTTACAGGCAAAGGACGGGGCGTACTCAAAGCTCACGACGCACCAACAAGTGTTTAACAAGATGGCGCGCGAGGAAAATGCGTGGCCGGGACTAGATGTCGCCCCGGGAGCGTCGGCGAAGACGCGAGTGCTGCAATCGGGTTCGCCGTTGCCGTCGACCGGTTCGCCGTTCGCGATTGGCGCGTTGCCGCTTCGACTCTTCGTGAACGGTCACGGATACTTCATGCAGTGGGTGAATCGAAAAGACGGCGTCTGGGATGACGTTAAACCGTACGCCGTGCACGCGACGTACACGTTCGACGGTAGTGGTGGAGAGGCGAAGCGGTATAGGTTTCAAGAGGTTGGCTTGTGGGCGCTGCACGACGCCGCGGGCGAGGACGAAAAGTTCCTCACGTTTGAACTCGCGCCTCAAAACTTAACGAGCGAGGAACCGACGATTGAGGACCACCTCATTGTCGCGAGCGCGAACGTTCGCGCGCTCGTGAAGGCGTTCGCGTACGCCGTATCCCTCAACCGCACGCTCGCGATTCCCCCACTGCCGTGTCGGTGCGACAAAGTTTGGAGCGGCCATGACGACGTGTTCAGCGCAAAGTGTCGATATCCGGGCGCGAACGACGAGAACTACCTTCCAGGAACGTGTCCTCTCGACCACTTCGTCTCCGGTGCGAAGATACGCAAAGCCGGAGGCCGATTCGTCCCGCTCGCGAGCGTCCCGAGCCCGCGCGCCGCCGTCTTCGTCGACGCGGCGCGCGGCGAACGCCGAGACGACGTTCTCCTCACCCTCGGCGACATCGATCGAGTCCCAGCGTTAAAATTTGACGCAAACCACGCCGCGCTCTCGAGCGCGGTGTCCCATCCCGAACCTTGGTGCGCGGAGTGTCTACGCGAGGCGTGCGCGAGCGTCCTCGCCGCCGACGTCCTCCGCCGCGGCGCGACGCGCGCGACCCGAGGCGGCACCGCCGAGATGTGGTGCGTCTCTTTCACTGACCCCGCGTCGTCACCCTAGCTACGTAATACCCAAGCATCGTTCATCGCGCAACCAACCTTCGTCGCGCGACTCGCGCGGCGCCGCGCGGCGCCGCGCGATCGACGTGGCGTCGTCTCCGCCGTTCATTAAACATAGCGAATCTTATAGCTCGAATACGAGCCCTTATCCCACATAAAAAATTACGCGCAAGATTTTTTATTTACCGTTCGCGAACCGTCACTAATCCCACGCCCAAAACTTTGGTGGCGTGTGATTCTGTCCTGCGCGCGCGCCCCGCCGGCCCCCCCGCAGTCGGTGGCGCGAGCGTCGAGCCGAAGGTCCCGCGAAGCGCGGGCGCGACGCACGCGCGTCTTCTTGACCGCCCGCCTCGGCGCAGACGACGAACGAAGCCGTCGACGCGCGCGAACGCGAGCGATTTCCGTCAATCGCGCGACCGATTGATTGTTCGCGCGCGCGAATCGAACGCCGGTTTTTCGACGACGCGGTGCGTGCGCTCGACGCTCGACGCGCGCGAGGGATCGAGTGAAATTATCGACGTCGCTCGGCCGTCGCGGCGCGATGGGAACGCGCGCGCGCGGGCGTTGGGGGCTAGATTTCGCGCGAAGTCGCGTTGCGGTTTCGGGGGCTGGATGCGCGCGGGCGCTCGATGGCGCGAACGAAGCGCGCGCGGGCGTCGTCGCCCGCGCGCGGTGCGGCGCGCGCGCGCGCGCGATGGTGGATGGGATTAAGACGCGTCGTTCGCGCGCGCGGGAGACGCGGAAACGCGCGGGAGGGCGACGCGCGCGCGCCGATGGTGGCGTGTCGGTGTTTCGATGCCGCGATGACGACGCGCGGAGACTGACGACGCGATGTGTCGCGCGCGCTAGCGAGCGTTCGTGCGCGCGGTGTTCGGTGCGGGGGGGTGTTTGGCGCGGAACGAGCGCGCGGGAGATGGCGAAGGTGCGTCCGCGGGTTGTCGAGACGACGAGAACGCGCGACGGCGAACGGTTGGGGTTTCTGGAGCCTCAATACGCGCGGGACGCGACGACGCGCGCGCGCGCTTGTTTTCACGCGCGAAATTGTCGCGTTATCCGTCGCGCGTGCGATGAAACTGACTTCGGTGAACTTTTCGTGCGCGATAAGGTGATGGACGCCGCGACGTCGGCGCAAGGTCTGCCGGGAGTGGCTGGGAAGCGGTGCGCGCACTGCAACACGCAGACGACGCCGTTGTGGCGAAACGGCCCGGATGGCCCGAAAACGCTGTGTAACGCGTGTGGGGTGAGAGATAATAGGAGACACGCGAAGGCGAATCGAGTGGCGAAGCCGTCGACGCCGAAAGCGTCAAAGGGGGGTAAATCAAACGGAAAAGGAGAGGGGAAAAAGCGAGGCGCATCGTCGCCGAGCAAGGGGGAGAAGAAGGATGCCAAGAAACAGAAGCCCGCGCGCGATTACTTCGCGCCAAAGGCAAACATTCACGTTCCGAACTTCAACGTTGTGTCGGATTACGAAGCGTTGCACGCCGGCGGATTCAGACAACCGGCCAAGTATTTGCGTCAGCAAGCGCCGGATCATCAACTTCACCGATTCGGCCCGGGCACGGCGGCGTCCATGTACGAGGCCACGGCAGCGGATTTCAAGTGGCTCGAACACATGAATGCTGACGAGCCACTTGAAGGCAAGGGATCGGAGGTGTGCACGACGACGCCGAACGCCAACTACATGCGTCCAGAACACTTGGAGAAGCTCTTCGACGTCTTTGAGGAAACGTCTTGGGCGGCGTCTGCGATGCCAACGCAAGAGCAGGCGGCGCAAACCGTACTCGGCAACATCTTCAACTCGGCCAACACCGCGGAGGGGAAGCTTGAGGATGTTTTGCACTGGGCGTCGAACGCACAGTTGGGCGACGGTCAACTCGTTAACCTCAAGGCTGAGGCTGAAAACTGGAACCCATTCGATTTGAATGACGAACGATCCAATCAAAGCTCATCAGAAACGGCCGCGGCACCGTTGACACCGAGTGGGAGCGTTCAATTCTTGCAGAAGCGAGCGTCTCCTTCGGACGGCGTTCCATCGGAAAACGGTGACGACAATTCGTCGACGCAGTCTGCCGACGATCTCATCGAACGTCAGTATGCGACGAATACGGTTCGTCAACCGTCGGAAAACGTAAAGAGCAGTGATCTCGGCACCCGCGCCCATGTGGGTATGACGCGTCGCGGCGGTAAATCTATGTTTATCGCTCGCGGCGCCCGTGTGCCGCGCCCCCCGACTGGAGGCAAGAGTGAGCTCAAGAACGCAGTCAAAATCGTTAACCAAATAAACGACAAAATATTCAAGATCAACAAAAAAGCACCCTCTCTTGCGGTGTTTTGCAAGATCTACCGGTACTGGCTCAACATGCGATGGAAAAACGGAGGGAAACCTTTGCTTTCGCGCTTTGATCCAGTGCCTCCGTTGCGGCTGAGAGAGCGTCCCGAACTTGCCACGGAATCTGAGCAACTCGCTTATTTATTCTGTTTCAATCTTCAGGCCGTCTCGAGGCAGCAAAAAGAGAGAGCGCTTAGAGCAGAGCAAGCTGAAGCGCAGAGGAAGCGACGCCGCAGACCGTGTTTCAATCCGGCTGCGACAAAGCGTCGTCGCCGCGTCCAGGCGGCGATGGACGATGCCGTCTCACTACCTCTGACGATTACGTTTGATCCGCTCGACGAGCTCTTAGCGCACGGGTGGGACGTCGTTCAGTACGATCCCAGCACGTGCGTTGTGCCCAAGAAGAAGAAAATTATCAGCGAAAGCACAAAGGAACGTGCGATTAAAAAGGAGGAACCCGTGAAGAAATCTGGCGCGAACAGACCTGCGCCGGATGCCCTCGCGTCTCCTCCCCGTCGTTCGGTTGAGAAAACTGAGTTCGACGTCGCGCAAATCGTTGTTCCGAACGAGTCTGTCTTGCCGCAATCCGACCCTCATTTGAAGTCTCCGATGGGAGCGGCGGCGGCCAAGGCGGGCGCGTTGGTGAAAAACTTTGTGTCTTCTGTTGGGTGCGCTCTTGGCTACGGTGGTAACGGGAAAAAATGTCTTTTGGTTAATGGATCCGTCGGGGGTCATCTAAGCGCACCGACGACGCCAACGCGTCGATCGACGCGTGTAAAGACGAGCGATTGGAACGCCACGTTCTAAAAAAATCACTCGCGCAAGTGTTAAATGTTTCGAGCGCTGGCACGCGCATCATGTTCAACAGTTTTAGTTCTGAAATCATAACGAGGGGGGAGACGCTGACCAGGCTCGGTTAGCGCTCAACTTTTTAGAAAGTCTCACGACATTTGTACCTTTTAATTCGAATGAAATCGTGAAGCATCAAATTGTGTCCTAAGTTCTACATGGGCGTCGGCGCGATGCGCACTGGCGCGATTCTCGTCGGTCCCGGTCCAGCGGCTACCGGATTGGGTACCGCTGGCGCAACAACGACAACTTCATCGGGCACGCTTTCTCCTATCCTCGACGACGCTAGCAAAGACTTCACGTGTTCGGGGATGTTAGTCTCTGGCGCGCCAAGCTCGCCTTCATCGAAGGCGACGACGCTCGCGAAACCGTCCGTGCTACTCACGACAAGCATTCCACCATCCGGGGACCATGCGCAGTCTGTGATAGACGTGCAGTGGATACCAGCGACGTACACGATCGGTTCGGTTTCATCGGTGTCGTAGATCGTGACGCTGTCTTGCGAGCACACCGCGAAGACGACGCGATACGGCAAGTCTGACGGTGTCGTAGGATCAGCGGCGTCTTCTCGACGCTTGAACAGCACAGGATTGAATCTAACACACACAGATGGCGTCTCGCCGCCTGGTAAGTGCATGACGGGCGTTTCAAAGTTCCCACGGGCGTAGACATACGTCGTATGCATGGCTCGCTTGGCGCCCGGGCGTTTGAACACTCCAGCCGGAAACACTACGAACGAACCATCTGGTGACCAGGCCGGGCGGCGAAAAAACGACGTCATAGAGTCGTCGTGAAAGATTGACGCCATGCGCCCGCCATCGACTCTCTCATTCGTGTCGTTAATCGCCTTAATCGCCCGCACGTGTTTCACGCTCTTCGCCGACGGCTTACCGCCGCCGACAACGGCGTACACTTGTGCGGTTCGATCGGGACTCTGCGAGACTATAAACTCCCCCCGCGGATCATAACTCACTCCCTGCACGTAATGCGCGTGTTCGCGCAACTGCACCACACCGTTACCACTCTCGCAATCCCATAAAATCGTCGTGTTATCCACCGAAGCGCTCGCCAGCGTCTCCCTCGGTCCCCAGCAGACGCTCAACGCATCGTCCGAGTGCCCGCGCAGCGTCTTCATCGGCTTCCACCCGACAACGTCTCCGTGCGAATTGACCGTCGTCGACCCCACGTCCACCTCTCGCCACACGTACACGTCTCCCGCGTCTCCCGCGCTCGCCAACGCTCGACCGTTCGCGCTAAACCGACAGCAGTTCACCGCCTTGGCGTGTCCCGTCAGCGTCTCCGTGTGCGTCACCGTCACCTCACCATCGATCGATCGGTCCACGCGCCAGAGTTTGATCTCGTTATCCGCGCCCGCGGTCGCCAACGCGCCCGTGCGGGGATTAAAATCGACCGAAAGAATCGGTTGCTGCGTTCGAAAAGTGACGACGACGAGACGTTAGTGCGACGAATGCGACGCGCGATGCGCGCGGCGAGGGCGCGATGCGCGCGTACGTTTGTTTTCTCGACGTTGTGCCACGCGATTTCGATGGTTTTGACGCGAACCATGGCGAGGGCGAGACGGATGCGCTGGCGTCTGTCGTTCCGAGTTCAAACGACGGAGCTCGAAGCTAAGCGACAAAACTTGGATGTGTTTTGTATTGACAACCAGACAACGATTTAATAAGACAACGATTTAAATGAATAATGACTTCAACCCGTGATATTGTCGTGTAATATGTTGCCCACGGTGGGCTTATTGTGCGTTTAAATAGAGACGGATGACCGCACTCAGAGGTCGGCGCCCATCGCGTCCATGCGCTTCATGAGCTCGCGAAGCTTGGTCTCGCTGTTGTGACGAGGATTCGGCAATACGAGACGGAAAAAGTTGGGCAGGTTGAGCGCCGGAACGGGTTGGAAACCGATCATAGCGTCACCGGCGCGTTGCATCCGATCCTTGAGCTTCGGGGCAACCTTGGCAATTTCCGCGAATTGTTCGGGCGTCGCGGTGTCCTTGTTGAACGGACGTAGGCGCGGCGGCACGTACCAGAATCCGACATTGGCGCACTGCGCGGGTGTGGCCAGCGCCCAAGCACCCGTGGTGTCCTGCACGACTTCTGCTTCGACGAACTTGGCCAAAGAGAAGGCGTGGTCAACGAGTTTTTCCCAACCTTCGTCGCCGCGGTACTTCCACGCGAGCCACAATTTGAGCGCGTCAGACTTGCGGCCGCATTGGATAGTGCGATCGCCCAAATCAGCTTCGGTGTTATTCTTGTCGGGCTGGAACAAGTAGTCCGCCTTGTAAGAATTGGCCGCCATGAATTCTCCAGCGTGTCTACTCAGAACGATGGAGCACTGGAGAGGAATGCCCAACAGCTTGTGCGGGTTCCAGCAAAAGCTGTCTGCTCGCTCGACGCCGTTCATCAAGTGTTTGTGCTGCTTGGAGACGAGCGCAGCGCCACCCCACGCCCCATCGACGTGCAACCAAACGTTATCTTTGGCACACACGTCGGCCAACGCAGCAAACGGGTCATACGCGCCCAAAACAGTGCTCCCCGCCGTGGCGCCGCAGTAAAACGGTGTCTTGCCCGCAGCCTTCGCGGCCGCTATCGCGGCTTCGAGTGCTTCAGGAAGCATGGCACCATTCTTGCCACAATCGACCTTGATCATGTTATCCATACCTAAACCTATCATGTGGGCGCACTTCTTGTAGGAGTAGTGCGATTGTTCAGAGCAGAAGGCAACGTAGCCTTGCGGCATTCCGGTTTTCTTCGCTTCTGGGCATGCGCGCTCGCGCGCCAAGATCATAGAGTACAGATTAGCGATGGAACCTCCCGGTACAAATAAGCCGTCGTGATCAGGCGCCGAGCCATCTGCATTCTCTCCAAGCCAGAGTGACGCAATCTTTGCGAGCATTGAACGCTCAATTTCGGTGAGAATCGGTGCTACTTCAAAGGTGTGCACGTTTGAGTTCAGCGCGCTTGATGCCCATTCGCCCGCGAGCGCGATGGGGTCGACGCCTGCGTAGAGCTGATTCATGAACATCGGGTGCGAGCTTCGCACACTGTTGTCCAAAACAGCATTCATAGCGGTTGTAAGATTGTTGATGGAAATTGGCGATTCGCCGGAGCGAAAATTCAGTGGAACGCCCATCTCTTCGAAGCTGGCGTGGAGATCGGCGGGAGAGTTGTACACACTCACCGGTTCCGTCGCTCGAATCGAGTTACGGTGGTATTCAACCATGTGCGTCGCCACTTCATCGAGGAAACGAAGTTCTTTCTCTTCCTGTTCACGGCCCCACAAGCTGTCGTTTTCTTCATCCTCCGTTACTTCGTGCGAGCCGTTCTTCCAGTGGACTTCGTATTTCGAAACGTCGGCTAACGGTTTGTCAAGATTCTTCGCTTGAAGCCACTCATCGTTATAGATCTTGGACAAGTACTTGACACCGCTGTCGCACAGTACCGTGACGATGGTCCCCTCCTTGATGTGACTCGAGAGCACGCGAGCAGCGTGCAGGTTTAGACCAGAGCTACCACCGAGCAAGACACCAGAAGATTCAGCAACCGTGCGAACCATGCGGAAGGAACTACTGTCGTCACCCATGACGGCGCCGTCAATGTATTCGGTGTCGAGTACACCCGGAATGGAATCTTTCCCCACACCCTCGACTTCCCAACTCTTCGCCACGAGTTCTTCTTCAGGAATGTCGTTCACAAAATAATCCCACAGAACGCTTCCCTTGGGATCGGCCAAGACGATTTTAATCGTCGGGTCGACACTCTTAAGATAACGACCCGTGCCTGTGATCGTACCGCCAGTCGAGCCACCGGCGACGAAGTGCGTCACCGCCCCTTCGGTTTGCGACCAAATCTCAGGACCAAGTGTCTTTTCGTACGCATCCGCGTTGTACGGATTGTCGTATTGATTCACACCATAAAATTTCGGATTTTTTGCGCACATCGTCGCTTCGATGTTTTGATAATGATCCGGGTGATCCGCCGGCACCCCGCTCGGTGCGACGATGACCTCCCCCCCATACGCCCGCATGGCGTCAATCTTCTCCTTGCTCGTCTTCTGATTCGTAATCACGATGTATGGAAACCCGCGAATCGCACACGCCATCGCAATCGCCGCACCCGTGTTCCCACTCGTCGCCGCGACGACCGTCATCCCCGCCTTCAGCTCTCCCGTCTCCAGCGCTCTCGCCAAAATTTCCTGCGCGATTCGATCCTTAATACTCCCGCTCGGATTCAAGTACTCGCACTTGCCATAAATCTTCACCTTTGGATTCGCACTGAATTCACTCAAATCGATCATCGGCGTCCCACCGATGAGTTGTTGCGGCACCACCGGTCCGTTCGCGATTCTCGCGTGCGTCGACCGCCAGTGCTTCGGGTCCGTCATCGTCAGGTCGCTGAACATCGTCGGCAGCGCGCGCTCGAACGCGATCTTCGACATTTCGGCGTCGATGTCGATGCTGACGTCGACGTCTTCACCGCTCGGGTAGCCGATGGACGCGCGTTTGGTCGTCGCGCGTCGGTCGCGTCGCCGCGTCGGTCGCCGCCTGGAATTCGCGTTCGCGCGCGGCCCGTGCGCGGCGCGCGCGGGCGCCGCGTGCGCGCGCTGAATCGTGCGTGTGCGCGGAGTCACCTCAGTGATCCGTCGTGTCGGCCCGGCGCGAGTCCGCCGTACGCGTCGGGCGAGCGCGTGTGACGTTCGAGCGCGCGCGGCGATGAGGTACGGATGGCGTAGGTTTTGGTTTTGTCGTATTCGAAGGGTCTGGAGTGCTATCATAGATGGATATGGTGTGTTTATCCGTTTAATCCGTCGCCTCAGCCGCGGCTTTGGCCTTCTTCCACGCGTACGCGGCTTCGAGAAGCTTGAGCGACGGTTGCGCGGCGCCGGCGTCGTCGGGGAAGACGTAATCGTAGTACTCTTCCTGTGCGATTTCGCGACCGTCGTCGTCCTCGACGGCGCGCTTGCGCTTAACGCGCTTGGGAAGACGCGCCTTGACGTCGGCGGATTTCGAGAATTCGCTCGGTAAGGTGTCTTCGAATGACTTCCACGCCTCGAGAAGCATGACACGCTCTTCTTTGGCGTCTGGATCGATGTCTTTGAGTTCAGCGAGCGCTCGCTCGTACACGGCGCGGCTTTTCGCTTGGCGCGTCTCGAGGCGTTCGTGCTCGTCGTTCTCCGCCGCGGCGGTGGCGGCGGCTATCGCGGCGTCGTCGGCGTCGTCATCCACGACAACAATCGGTGTTGCTTCGAAGCGCGCGTAAGACATCCATACCTTGACGTGCTTCGTACGCTCGAGAAGACGCTCGTAAAGCGCGCGCGTACGCTCGCGCTCTCCCTCGGACGTCTCGAAATCGATGTACGCCTTCCAAAGTACCTCCGGCATGTCTAGCATGGCCTGATCAACCGCGAGTTCGAAAATCGAGCGCCCGCGTTCGATTTCTCCGAGCGATCGCTCGAGTTCGGCGTACTTGATCCACGTCGAGCAATTTTGCGGCTCAATTTCCAAGTACTTTTCGTACAGGGTGCGACACCTGTCGACGTTCCCGAGCTGGAACTCGATCTCTATGTAAGTCGCGAATATCTTTGCCTTCGGTGCTAATCCAATGGCCAATCCAAAAATCTTACGGCACGCATCGAGTCGTCGCTGACGAAGCTCGAACTTTGCCGCCATGATCCAAATCTTTGAAAACGAAAACTCGGCGTGTGGAATCACCTTGAGGCACGCTCGGTACACCTCTCGCGTGCGTTCCACGTCTCGCGCCTCGAGCTCTTCGTAAAGCGCGTAGTTGATCCAAATATAAATGTATCGCTGCCAAAAGCGTTTTTCGTTCGCTGGCGGCACGTTGGCGATGGCGCGTTCGTACACCTCGCGCGTCTTCGCCATGTCGCCGGCGTTTTCTTCTAGTCTAATGTAATCGAACCAAGTGTCGTAGTTCAGCGGATTCTTGGACACTTCTTCCTCGTACTTGAACCGTCGTTGCCCCACAACGACGTCCTCGATCCCTTCTCGATTTCCGTGCATCTTTTCAAACTTCATAAACTCCTTGTACACAGACTCGGCTTGCTCCTTGGGCAAACGATCGAGAGCGAATTTATAAATCGCCCGAGCGCGCTCAACTTCGTGACACATCTCCTCAAACTTGGCAAAGTTGGCGTATAACTCCCCAACCTCTGGTTCGTTCCGCAGAAACTCCACCGCGGCTTCGTACACCTCGCGCGCCTTGTCGCGTTCGCCCGACGAAAACTCAAACTTTGCCCAGCGCGTCCACGCCTTCACGTCCGGGTGCACCTGCACGTACCGCTGAAAGATATCCCTCGCCCGCTCTTTCTCCCCGTACCTCTGCTCCATCTTCACGTACGCGTTCCACGCCGTGTGTTCGGGTTCCCACTTCATCCATTTCTCGAAAACCTGTCTCGCCGCCGCAACCTGCCCGAGCGTCTCCTCCATGTTCACGTACTTGTACCAAAACACATCAATCCTCGGCAGCGTCGAGCACGCCCGCTCCCACACGTTCCTCGCGTGATTGATCGCTTTATTCTTCATCTCCATCTCCGCGTACTGCAACCATATCGGCACGTCCCGTCCGTGATGTTCCAGCGCTCGCTCCCACACGCTTCGCGCCCTCGGCAAATCCCCCTGTCCCTCCTCCCACTTCGCGTACCGTATCCACGCCCGCGGTTCCCAGTACGACGACCGCACTCGATCCTCGAACTGCTTCCGCTGTTCGTATCTGTACTCCTTCAGCTCCTCCTGGTCCGCGATCTTCCGCTTCGGCGCCCTGTACACGTCCTCCGCGCGCTCCGCGGATTCGCGCACGATTTGTTCCGCGGTGATTTGCACCGGCGCGGGCGCTTTATTCTTCACCCGCGTCGCGCGCGCGGTGTCGGACATCGCGGTACGGCGTCGACCGCGGCGTCGTCGCGGCGTCCGAGCGCGCGCGGCGTCGCGCGATGTCCGACACCGCGCGCGCGCGTCGATCGTCGTCGGCGGCGCTGATGGTCCGTGTGTTCACGCGTGTCCGACCGATGATCCGTGTGTTAAGACGCTTCTGACTGATAAACGAATGGTGTTACGCGACGGCGCGAGACGGCGACGCGACCGGATACGCGATGTCGCGCGACGCGCGCGCGACGCGACGGGCGAGAAACCTCGACGCGAGCCTGGACGCGGACGCGGCGACGCCGCGCGCGTTCGACGAACGCGCGAGCGACCGACGGGACGCGTACCTGGACAACCTGAAGTACGCGCTCATGCTGATCGTCGTGTGGAATCACGCGCTGCAGGAGTTCCTGAGAGCGCTGGACGCGCACGAGCGGCGAGGGTGGTGCGAGAGGGACGCGGTGAACGCGACGACGCACGGACACGTGCGAACGTTTTATTTGGTGTTGTGCGCGACGGGGATGCCGTTGTTCGCGGGCGCGAGCGGATACCTGTCGAAGAGTTGGCTCCGCGCGGCGAGGGAGGACGAGGCGAGCGCGGTGAATTTGTTGGTGCGCGTGCGAGGGGCGTTCGGGACGCTGTTGGGGACGTACGCGGTGTGGCAGGCGTTTTACGTGGCGATTAATTATTACGACGTCGCGCCGCTGCAGTGGTGGGCGCCGGTGGGGGTGATGTGGTACTTGCTCGCGCTGTTCTTTTGGCGCATGAGCGTGCTCGTGGTGGGGGGGTTACGAAATGGGGTCATCGTGGCGCTGAGTGTGTTCATGGGGCTGTTCGTGGGGTTCACGGAGACGGCGACGACGAAGAATGGAAACGCGGCTTTCGATTGGCAGCGCGTCTTCGTGTATTCCGTGTATTTTTTCCTCGGCTGCGTCGCGTTGAAGCCGGAGCACTTGCAGCGCTTGCAGAGTATCGATTACGGTCGTCGCGCGACGTTCGGGGCGATTGTTCTCGCGATGGCGTACGCGCTTCTCTACGTCGTGCTCAACGTCTTCGAAGAGTGCTTCGACGACGTGCAGTGGTTCATCTGGTCCATCGCGCCGTACAAGTCGTCCTCCGTGGCCGCGCAGTTCATCGACATGCTCAAACGCATCGCGCTTTACGTCTTCACCGCATTCGCCGGCTTGGGCGTCTTGGCGCTCGTGCCGAGTAAGAAGTCTTTCATCACCGCCATGGGTTCGCGAACGCTCTACTGCTATCTCACGCACATCTTGCTCGTTCGCGGGTTCAGCATGCTCATCGATCGAGTGTGGCCCGCCGCCCCACTATCGTTCCGCCTCTCCGCGGGCGCGCTCTGGCTCCCTTTGATCGTCGGCAACGCGTTGATGGCGCAACCAGTGCTGTTTTTAAAGCCCGTCATCGAGCCCGATTTCTCCTTTCTATCGCGGCCGCGCGGCGCCGAAAGCGTCGCCAACGTCGCGTGATGGACGTCGTCATCGTCAACCGCGAACCGTAATAACTAGCCTCTTGTATCATAAGACAGTCTTAGCCACACCACCCGCTCGATTCGCCGCTGTTTGTCGCCCCCCGAGTTTGAAATTCGCCGCGTCTGTCGCTCTGGCTGTCGCGCCGCGCGCATCAACCGCACACCGCGCCGCGATGACGTCCTTCGTCCTCGCGCGAGACGCAAAGCTCGGCGCACCCGCGACGACGATCGCGCTGTGTCCGACGATGGATCTCGTCGTCGTCGCGTGCGCCAACGGCGGCACTTTAACCGCGTTTCGGTTGAACTGGAACAAACTCTGGACGAAAACCTTAGCGCCCGAGCTCGAAACGCCCACGCGCGCGACGTTTCGCCCGGACGGCAAGGTTCTCGTCGTCGGCTACGCCTCGGGAGCGATCACGGCGCACGCGACGGAGGACGGGGAGTGTTTGAGGGTGATTACGGGGCTGGAAGGCTTCGAGCGGGACGCGCGCGACGGCGCGAGCGGGACAGCGGCGGAAGGTGGAGAAGGTGGAAGCGATGGGTGTGGAATCACGTGCTTACGATGGATCGACGCGCGCGAGGGAGCGGTGGTGCGCGACGAGAGTCGAGCGGCGAGGCACGGATGGAACGGCACGCGCGACGGCGCGCGGGAGAGAGAAGGCGGCGCGAGCGCGAGATTCACGGGCAAGCGCGAGTCGTGGAACGCCGCCGGGTTGGTGGATCATTTTGAAAGTACGGGCAAGTTTAGCGCCCTCGTCGCGGCGAACGCGAACGGGGTGGTCGCGATGCACGCGTTCGGGATGTTTCGCGTGGGCTTATGGCGAGACGCGTTCGCGAAGACAGGCAGCGTCGAGGCGTTGGCGTCGAGAGATGATTTTACGAGCGTTGATGCGATAGTTCGCGACGCATCGCGAAGAAAGGCTTCTTTCGCGCGATTGGACGCGGCGTACATGGCGGTGCACGTAAGAGAGGTGTATTTGGTGTCCACGCACGCTGCGCACTTGAAGACGTCACTGGAGCGCGCGACTATCGTCGTGCGGGAAGCTAGCGCGAAGTACGAGCAAGGGTACAAACGTCGTCTCGATGATCAATTTAAGCAGTTTACGGACACGTTACTCATGACAGAGATGTACGGCGAAGAAATGGACCTGTACTATGAACTTCGCGAGCGACTGTTGATGCTTTTGACGACGGGAACGTTTGACGAAGCGTTGGAGCATTTCTTTATGACCACATTCAAAATGGCGCACGTCAAGCGAATGGCGAAAGATGTAGACGTTGCGTTAACGATCGTGCACGAGCATCTCGTGAGCGTGGTCGCTCCTTTGATGGATGACATCATGCTTCGGCTGAACGCCCTGCTCGGGTTGGCGCGAATCGGTTACGGATCAGATGGCGTGGGCATCGATGAATCGCGCGTGGAAGAAGTCATAAAGATGTGTGAGCGGTTCACATTTGCCATTATCGACGCCGGGCGCGTGGTGACAAAACGAACGATGCAACTGCGTGCATTTTTCGTGTACATCATTAGAGCGCAAATCGTCGCCGAAGACGGCGACGCGCACGGCGCTCAGCTTCCGTCGCCACGTTTGGATTTAGTAAAAGAGTACTTGGATTTGGCGTTCAGCAAAAACGGCGTTTCTCAAGATTGTCTTGACTACGCACTTTCAGTGCGTCATGACCGTTTGCACACCGGCGACGGAGTATTCTTGCGCGGCGCGCAGCCTCCTCTCGAATCCATGCTACGACTCAACGATGCCCTTTCGGATGGCGAGCCGCTTTCGTTGTGTGAAACGCTCACGCGCATCACACGTGAAGTAAACGGTGTTTTAGAATCGTCATGTGATGTGTTGAGCGCAAAATGTGCGTGGACGTACGCGGATGAGGTGCAGGACAACACCGAGCAATCAGTGTTTTCCAACGCCGAAGCCGTCGAAGCGCACAGAGAAAGTTTCCACGTCGACACTTTGCGAGATCGCGTGCACATGTATCGCGCGTTTGACGGTAAGTGCCTTAGAACCGCAACAGTGACAACGCCGAACGAGCTCATCGTCGACGCGTGCGCTTACAAGGGCGATTCCATCGCGCTCCTCCTCAAGCCCAAGGACGTGATGGGAGGCGCCAAGGCGCGACTCGTGCTCCTGGATGATGGCGCGTTTCAAGCGCTGCCGCGCGATGGTGCGCTGGTGGATTTGAACTCCATACAAATTCGCGAGCGCGTTTTACCCTGCGTCGAGCCGCTCGCGCCTTTAGCCGTCAGCGCGAACCGCGGCCTGGCGAGCGTTCTCGTCGGCGCTACGCGCGTTCAAGTTTACGATCTCGAGGACGACGACGAGAGCGATTCAGACGACGACGACGAATGAAAATACACGATAATTAGCTGATATAGACTAGCCCATTGTGACGGACACGCCGACGAATGTTCAAATGCGTCTTCTCGCCGAATACGGCGTTGTCCCGCCGCCTGCTTGTGCAGCACACGCCAGCGCGTCGACCGTGACGCGACGCGTGTCGCAAATTCGCTCGCGAGTTCAATGCGTCACATGTGCTCGCACGCACTTCGCGCGAGCTCGACGCGCGGTCGTGCGACGTCGCTCGTCGCGCATTTCGCGCGAAAACCTGAAGCGTTTGTTAGGCACTGGGGACATCGCGCTGGACCTGCGCCCGCGCGCGCGCAGGCTAAACACACCTATCCCGAAGACTTCTTGGACCTCGGCCCGCGCATTCGAACGGTGACGCTCGACGACGATGGATTCGACGCGGGAGCGTTCGACTACGTGTGCGACGCGCGCGCGCCGAGCGAGTACGAGGACGACCACGTCCCGGGAGCGATAAGCACCCCGGTGCTTGATGACGAAGAGAGGAAACGTGTGGGAACTATATATAAGCAAGTCGACCCGTTTGAGGCGAAGAAACTCGGGGCAGCGCTCGTGGCACAAAACTTGAGTAAGATAATTGATGAAAATTTCATGGCTTGCGAAAAGTCGACGAAGATTTTAGTCTATTGTTGGCGCGGCGGTGAGCGGTCGCTCAGTCTGGCGCACGTGCTCAGCAGAATTGGTTTTGATGTTCACTTTGCCCCCGGCGGGTATAAACGTTACCGAGCTGGCGTGCTCGAATGGTTGCGAGGGATGGATCAATTTTCCTATCACGTCGTCGCGGGAAAAACCGGTTGCGCAAAGGGTAAGTTATTGGACGCTCTCGAAGCCGCGGGTGCGCAGGTGATCGATTTAGAAGTGATGGCAAATCATCGTGGCTCGATTCTAGGGGAAGAACCCGGCGCACGCGAGCAGCCAAGTCAAAAACTTTTTGACTCTCGCATCGCGTGCAAGGCGCGCCGGTTCGATCCCACAAGGCCCGTGTTCGTCGAGGGCGAGAGCTCAATGATTGGAAAAGTCCAAGTGCCCAGCACGATGTGGTCAGGCATGCGTAGAGGAGCGGTGACACAGCTGGAGATACCCATGTCGGAGCGCGTGAAGTGGATTCGAGCGGGGTACCAGCACTTTGAGACGACGGAGACGGATCGCTTGTTGGAGTGTATAGATGTTCTCGTGAAGCGCGTCGGACACGAGAGGGTGAATGCGTGGAAGGCGCTCATCGCCGGTGGAGACTGGGATGCTTTCGTGCAAGATATACTAGAAGAACACTACGACTCGGCGTACGCCGCAGCCGCGGCTCGATCGCGCCCGCAGGAAGTCGAAAACGCAAAACCACTGTTCCTCGAGAATACGAGCGATGAGACGTACGAGCGAGCGGCGAAGGAGCTGATGCGCGTGTACGATCCCAAGAGCGGCGTGTGAACTATATATTTTTAGCTATTGTTAGATTTCGTAGTATTTAAAGAGCCGTCGATCTACTCGTCGTCATCCATGTCACCGACGTTCGCGCCGCTGACCATCCCCGGAATAGCTGAAAGCCGCGCTTGTCGCTGAGCCGCTAACCGGCTTTGCTCTTCCTCTGCAAAATCCACGCTGCTAAATTGTTTCGTCTGCACTAAGAAGTCCCTCAACGTTGACTTGAACGCCGCGAGGTCATTCTTGCATTGGAACATCGCGAGAACTAACGTTTGAACTTCAGCTGGTGGCATGTTCGGGAACGAGGTGCACAACAACTGCGCGCAGTGCTCTTGAACGAAAGCCGCGTTGGACGGATAAGCGCCCGCCCCCTTCGCCGCAACGTCCCAAAGAGGCGCACTCAATTGATCACTTTCGCTAATAGTGAAGAGATTTTGCAGAATGAGAGCGTGCAATTTGAAACCTGGCTTGTGAAAACCATCCGTCATGACGGCGAAGACCTCGCTCATCGTCATCAAGTAGAAGCTTTGGTGGAATTGATTGCAGTATTCGGAGAGTTGAAAGTACTTCATCATCTCCAAAAGTAAGTTCAAACCTTCATCCGCGACGTTGCGCTCGGTGTGACGGAATGCCCAGACAATGGAATCAATGATGAGTTTCAAATGCGCCGGGCTCAACGCAACGAGAGCTCGGAAGCAGTGATTCGTTACCGAACGAAGAAGCAGGAAGAACTTTAGTCGATGATCGGGGAAGTCCTCAAAGTTCTTCGTAATCATCGACAACGTGCACTCAAACACGGCGTCGAAGATCTTCGGAATTTCATCGGTCATCGCAGTCTCCACCTTATTGATGATTGCCGCGAAGAGCGACAACACCTCGGCGTCGCGCGCGTCCGGAATGTTCCGCGCATAGTCACCCAAGATGGGATCGTACATCTGCGGCACGAGCTGCTGCGCGACGAGATGCGGGTCGTCGCAGCGTTCGACAAATGTTTCGATGAGTCGAAGAACTTCTCGTTTGACGGAGCGCAACAACTTGACAAAGGACGACTTACTTGCGTACGGCCCGCCTTCCGCGATGCTTTGACTGACCAATTCGCTGTAAAGCTTGTAAACGTTCAAAACATCCGCGTAAATGGCTGACATTTGGTTTTGGAACGGTTGGCCAAGAGACATGCAAAAGTGCGTGTTCGACTTGAGAATGTTCAAGATGTTTTTGATGACGTCTTGATTCTTCAAGCACTCACTATTCTGGCGCGCCTGAGTCATGATTTGTTGCCACTGCTCATTGGGAGGCGCCATCAATCGCTGCACGTACTCTTCTCTCTTCGCCGGGTTCAACTCGCTGCCGATCATGTGACCGACAGATTCGTAGAACGTGTGCACTTGATGCGGCTCTAAGTCGCGAATAGTGTCAGACAATCCTCGCAAAAGTTCGTCGACGAACGGCTCCGTCTCGCCAACTTGTAAAATCACAAATTTGCGCTTGCATTTCATGGAGATCTTCAGAAACGTATCGCACGCCATGTCCTGCACACCCGGATGCGTCTCGTGCATGAATTCGAACAGCTTGTTCACCACGGTCTTCAAGAACTTCCAATGTAGACGTAAGAAGCGCGGGTACTGTCCGACAACGTACATGATGTTTGACGCGATGACGGCTTTGTGGTCCTTCATGCGCATGATTTCGCACAGGTTGAGCAAGTCTCGAATGGCGGTCACCAGAAATCGGTTCTCTTGATCCTCTTGCATGGATCCACTGATCGAACCGATGGCCCAACAGAGCGTGTTCAACGTATGCCACGTGTACTCACGACCGTTGAGCTGCGCGTGCAGTTTTTCGAGCATTTGCGTTTCGGTATCCTTGTGGTCGAGATGCGCGAGGTAAATCAGAGTCTCGCGCATAATCTTGTACTGCACCAAGACGTCGTTATCCTTCAAAGTTTCTCGCACGATGTTCCCATTTTCATCCTCTACGATCAAAACCTCCTCCGGTTTGGCCATGCGCGAGATCATCAGCAAGCGCAGTTTGCTAAACGGAGCGGCGTACAGCACTCGACGGTTTACGCCTCGCTCGTTTTGAGCGACGACATCTCCGCCGAATCGGAAGTCCCCGGCATCACCGCCTTCGGATTGGAACACATCACACACCATGAAGTGCCAATAATCGAGGCAAACCTTGAAAACTTCAGGTTCTTCCACGTAGGAAATGTTCAAAAGATACTCGATGCCGATGAGCATCGATTGCTGCAACTCGGCGGTCGATTCCAAGAGCACGATGTGAGCTTTGAAAAATTGAGTGAGGAAGATGCCCAAGTTTTGCACAAACGCCTGCTCGTCATCCGTACCGTTGGCGTACGCCTGGGCGATGTTCACGCCGCGAGGCAAGATGCCCAGCAGGTGTTCCACGGCGACGGTGTAGAGCTTGATGAAGTGCGCGTCGTATTTCGCCTCGACGTTCAAACCACCAATCTCCGACAGACAGAGGAATGCGATGTTGCGATACGCCGGATTGGGCGCGAGCGCGAGCAAGGTGTCCAACAACGACGACTCGAAGATGTAACCGAGAGGTATCCACGACAAGAACGCGTTGAGCGTCGTGAGCGTCGTCTTTATCAACTCTGGTTTTTGCGAATGCGTCAGGACAAACTCGCACAGCTCGTGAATCATCTTGAACTCGCTGTTCAAAGAAGTCTTCAGCGCTCTAATTTTGTCTTGCGTCATCTCCCCTCGACTGAAATCGAAAACTTCCTCCGACAGCAATTTCAAGATGCTCATGCAGTTTTCGCACAGCGACTCGCTCGTCCTCGCCGCGCCCACCAAATCCGGAATGAAACTCTGCCAGCGATGCGGCCAATCGTGTTTCAAAATCTGCACCAGCACGTTATTGATCTTGTTGATGTACGCCCGATCCCGCCTAAACGTCGTCTCATCGGCGCTCAACTTGATGATCAAATTGCTCACGAAATTTTTGATCCCCTCGCGTTGGTCGTTCGGCAACAACCCCCATCGGTACTTGATCACCCCATCCAGCACTTGCAGCGCGAAAAACTTCGTATTCGCATTCTTAGACGTCTCCAAGATCCCATCCACGCGCGTCCACGTCTGTTCGTGCTCTTGCAAACTCTGCAAAATCTTCTCCGCCTCCGCGCGCTGTCGCCGTCGAGTCGAACCGTCTTCGTCAGTCCTCAAATTCTCGTCGCTCGTCCCGATCCGCGCGTTTTCGCGTCCGCGCGTCCTCCCCTCGCGTCGCGCGTCGCGCGTCGCGCCGTCCACGCCTTCGCTCCGCGCCTTCGCTCCGCGCCTTCGCTCGCGCGTCGATCATCTCATCGATTCCCCCCCCCTTTCGTCCCTCCGCGCGCCCTCGCGCGTTCGCGCCCCGTCCATCGACGTCCCATCGTTCGTCCTCGCCTTCGATCCCGTCTCGGCGCGTCCCGCGCCCTCTCTCGCGCCCTTTCCGTCCCGATTCGTTCGTTCACGCGTTCGATTCGTCGCACCTTGCCAGAGTCACCGCCGTAGAATTGCTCCACCACCTCGTCCAGCGCCGCGACGTCGCCGTCGAGCACCGCGCGCGCGACGTCCATCGCGTCGTCGCGCCGTCGCGTCGTCGCGATCGCGAGCGCGCGCGCGTGTGCCGGCGGTCGTCGCGACGTCCGCGCAACGACTCGATCGATCGCCGCACTTCGCGTCGGCGCGCCGCGACGGCGCGCGCGATGCTCGAGCGCGCGCTCGAACGCGCGCCGCTCGACGTGCGCGTCGCCGCGGAGGCGGCCCGCGCGACGCGCGACGCGCGACGCGACGACGCGAGCGACGAGGCGAACGTGCCGGAATTCGCGTTCGACGAGGCGCGACGGCGCGACGACGCGAGCTCGTCGAGCGCGTGGACGACGAGCGAGAGCGACGAAGACGATGGGTCGACGTCGTGCGAGAGCGTGAGCGCGAGGGACGTGCCGAAGTGGTTGGCGCGCGCGCGCGACGGGGGGGACGACGACGACGACGAGGACGGCGAAGACGGCGACGCGCCGCCGAGGACGCGGAACGAGATCGCGAACGACGACGGGGCGGTGACGCCGGTGGCGGCGATCGGGAGCGACGAGGCGATCGAGGCGGTGGGACGGGTGGTGTCGGTGGTGGGACGGACGATGGTGGTGCAGAGCGGGAGGGGCGACGCGACGCGCGAGCGAGAGACGGATCTGGACGGCGTCGACGAGACGCTGGACGAGGAGAGCGTGCTGTGCACGCGCGATCGGCGAGGGTTGGGAGCGATCGAGGAGGTGTTTGGACCGGTGAGCGCGCCGCTGTACGCGCTGCGGTTGCCGGAGGAGGTGACGGCGGAGACGGGGGACGAGGTGTTCGTCGTCGTCGGGCGGTCGAGGAGGATTCCAAACGTCGCGAGGTTGTATAAGAAGGGGTACGACGCAAGCGGTAAGGATGACGAGGAAGTGGTCGAGGAGGAAGAGTTCAGCGACGACGAAGAGGAAGCCGCGGCGAAAGCGGCGCGGAAAAAGGCGAGCGGAAAGAAGCGATCGTCCGGCGCGCGCGGCGGCGGCGCCAAGCCGTCGCCGATGGGCGGCGGCGGTATGTTCGGCATGCGCGGGCTTCCGCGACCGCCACCGCCGCCGCCGAGCGCGGCAATGGGACAGATGGGCGTCGGCGGCGCGCCGCCGCCACCGTCCGCCGCTGGGCAGCCGATGATGTACGTGCCGGTGCGATACGACGCGCGAGGGCGACCGACCATCGTGATGCCGCCGGCGCGCGGACCGCCGCCGCCGCCGCCGCCGCCACCGTCCGCGTGAGCGAACGCGTTCGTCGATTTAATATTACAGTACCGTTTAGTTTAGCGCGCCATCACACGTACAGGGACTCGCGCTCGTTCGCCGCCGCTGCCGGCGTCAATCTCGCCGCCGCGTCCTCGTCGTACGCGCGCGCCGTCGCGAACGCGCTCGCCTCCACCGCCCGCCCCAACCGATGCCTCACCGCCATCGCCGCTCGCCCGCCGTCCGCGTCGAACCTCCCCGCCTCGTGTGCCGGCGCGTACAGCACCCTCGTCTTCGTCCCGCGCGCCTCCAACGCCCGCAGCGTCGTCGCCAGCGCGCCGCCGTCTCGCGCGTCGAGCCCTCGCGCGCCGAGCGCCCTCGCCACGATCCCCTCCGCTCGCGACGCCCGCGCGCCGTTTCGCGCGTCTTCGAACGCGAGAAACGCCTCCGCGTCGTCCACCTCGCGCGCGTCCCGCTCGAGCGCGTCGTCGCGCACCGCCACGACGAAGCACGCCTCGTCCAGCGCGTCGTCGCCCGCGAGCGCGTCCAGCGCGTCGATCGCGTCCAGCGCGACGCGCGCCGCGTCCGCGCGGTCGACGCGCGCGTTCAGCGCGACGAAGGCGTCGTCGCCGTCGCGCGCCGCGCCGAGCGTCGGCGTCGCCGTCGCCGTCGCGCGCGCGTCGTCGTCGTCGAAATCATCGTCGACGACGGCGCGCGACGATCGCGCGCCGTCGTCGTCGCGCGCGACGTCGCGCCACGCGCGATCGCGCGCGAATCCGCCGAGGACGACCGCGACGCCCGCGCGCGCGCAGTCCGCGCCGCCGACGAGCGCGCGCATCGAGCGCGCGAACGACGCGGCGTCGCGGTTTGACCGCGCGCCGAATCGAATCGTCGAAAAAACGCTTTTTCGAAAACGCACGCGGCGCGCGGAAACCGCGCGACCGACGCGCGAGACGACGACGCGTCGCGCGCGCGCGCGATCGAACGCATGTATGGATTCGAGCGCGCGACGTCGTACGCGACGGCGCGACGGCGCGCGGCGGAGACGGCGCGAAGACGCGACGCGAGGGTCGTGCTCGAGGATGCGAAAAAGATTCGAGCGGCGATCGAGGGCGCGCGCGCGGACGCGATGGATCGCGCGCGCGACGGCGACGAGGACGAGCGCGACGACGATGACGTGAACGACGCGCGTCGCGCGCTGGACGACGTGGAGGCGGCGCTTCGCGAGGACGCCGAGGCGAGCGCGCGGGAGGGACTGGACGAGGCGAAGCGAGACGCCGAGGTGCGCGCGATGACGGCGGCGGCCGAGGCGCGCGATCGCGATCCGAGGGTCGTGGAGCTGATGGAGGACGCGAGGAACGCGATGGTGGCGCCCGAGGGCGCGCCGCGCGCGCGGGCGGCCGCGGTCGCGTTCGCGGAAAAGGTGGAGCGCGCGTTGGCGATTGAACCAGAGTACTACGAGGCGTCGCTGCAGCTGGGCGCGGTGTATCGCGCGCAGGGGTACGTCGCGCGCGGTCTCTCATGCATGCGATCGACGTACGAGCACACGCCCAGTTGCGTCGCCGCGTACGTATTCGCGGGACGAATGTGCGAAGATCTGGGGTTGTACAATCACGCCGAGGAGGAGTACGCCAAGTGCGTCAACGTCGCGTTTGACTATCCAGACGCGTGGATCGCGCTGGCGCGACTGATGTGCGTGCAGTTCGGCGCGATCGCGAGTGCGGTGAAACTCATGCGATTGGCTAAATCAGGAGGTCCCGAGGGTAAGTTCGTGAGACCGGGTAAGCATCCGCTGTTGTTGTTCACGCTCGCGCACGCGCTGCATCTCAACGGCTACGCCGCCGAGCCGACGAGTTTGTACACGCAAGCGCTCCACGCGGGCGCGGGAATCATGGCGGTATATCCGCTCGCACGCTTAGCGTGCGATGGTGGAGACGATGAGAGTGTGGAGGCGTACCGCGAAATGTGGCGGAATGCGCGCGAGTCGGTCGCAGAAGCCGAGCGCGGCGAAGATTCCCTCTTCGCTTCGCTCGACATGTTCAACAGTGTGAGCCACGGCGCTCATTGGCACGAACTCCTGACATCGAAAACGCGAGCGCACGAGGCTATCGCGCAGTACGACGGCACTGGCGCGGTCTCATCGCCCACGTTGGTCACGAGTGAGAACATCGATGAAAACTTGAGCTCTGGCGACGCGAATCGTCTCTACGTTCTCAAAGGCGAGCACGTGAAATTTCCAGGCCTTTTCAAACAGCGCAAGAATCGCATCGGGACGCTGGCGTATTTTCGCGAGGAAATCATCGACTCGTCGTCGCGACGATCGCGAGGTGGGCTCATCGCACAGCGACGCGTCGAGGACTGCGTGACGGACGAGCTCGGTCGAAAGTGCTCGGTACGCATCCGCGCGGCGTTCGTTCCCGATCGCGAACCGAGCTTCGACGTCGCGTACATCGCGCAATACGTGTCAGTGCACTCCGCGGTGCGCGAGTACGGCGATGGCGTGATTTTGGGTGACGAATACGACGACGAGCTGTTCTTGCGCGAGTTCACAAATCGAGGCTTGAGCGGCGACGAAGCCTCCGCCGTGGTGCGAGAAGTCGACATCGATGACTTGTGCGCGCGCTTGCTTGGATTGGACGACATTTCAAAGACTATGATCGCGCAGTGTCAAACCGTCGTGCGCGCTTTCCGCGCGCGCGTCAGGGAAGAACGGAACGTCATACAAGACTCGCATTACGCCGGATACGCCGCCGTCGGCGCTCCGGTATTCTTCGAGCTCGAATTCGTCATAGAAAACGGAGAAAAGCCCCTTCCTTGGCTCATCGGCGTCCACGGCGAGCCGCGCTTCGCGCTCGAGCGCGAGCGCGCGTTCGTGCACGACGTCTGGTCCCGAACTTTCGACGGGCTAGACGGCTCTGGAAGTCAGTGTCGCGGCGGCGCGGTTCGCGACGTCGTCCGCTTCGCGGAATCTTTTGAAAGAAATCGTAGGGTTTGAGTACGCTTGTAACTATTTCTCAGCGACGTTCGAGGACCCGACCGCGCGGCGAGCGCGTCACGACACTCACGCCCCCCGCAGTTTATCCAACCGCGGCGCCGGAAACGATTTCTTCGCCGGCGCGACCTCGCCGACGACTTTCGTCGCCGCGCCTCTCGGCGCCGGAACGTTCGCGTTCGCCTTCGTCAAAACTCGCGGTTTCGGCACCGCGCGCGCCGCGCCCGTCCCCTTCGCGCGCGTATCGCCGCAATCATCCTTCGCCCGCGCCGGCGCCGCGCGCGCGAGTCGCAAACTCCTCCGTCGCTTCCCCGCGCGTTCCGCGCCGTCGCGCGCGTCCGCGCCGTCCCTCGTCCCGAACGCCGCGTCCGACCCGCGCTTCCTCGCGCCCACCACCGCGCTCGGCGACACCAAGAAAAAGCTCGTCGACGCGTCCTCGTCGTTCGCGCTGCGCGCGTCCGTCGTCTCGCGTCAGTCGTCGCGTCGAAACTCAAAAAACTCAAACAACTCAAACAACTCGCGCGCATCCGTCGCGCGTCCGTCGCGCGTCGCCGCGTCCTCGACCCGCGCTCGTCCGTCGCGCGGTCGTCCTCGACGCGCCTCGCGCCGTCGTCGTCCGTCGCGCGCGCCGTCGTCGCGCACCTCTGCTCTCGAGCCATCGCGCGCGCGTCGACGTGTGCGGCGGCACCGCGCGACGCGCGACGGCGCGCGCGATGGACGCCGCGGCGCTTCGGACGGTGCGCGCGCGACGCGACGCGACGCGAGCCCGCGCGACGCGACGCGAGCCCGCGCGACGGCGCGCGCGCGCGACGACGACGACGAAACCGCGACTTTGACCGACGACGACGACGACGACGACGACGACGACGCGCGCGCGCGACGGACGCCGACGACGAAACCGCGAGACTGACGACGACGACGACGACGACGACGACAGGCGGACGCGGACGGCGACGGCGTCGTGAACGCGGAGGAGACGGCGAACGCGGAGGCGCGCGCGAGGGAGGACGAGGCGCGACGCGGCGCGGCGCTCGCGAGCGTGCTCGAACCCGCGGCGAGAGAGCGACTGAGCCGAATAGCGATCGTGAAGCCGGAAAAAGCGCGAGCGCTCGAGGAGAGCATACTTCGCGCCGCGCGGGCGGGACGCGTGCACAGGGTGAGCGAACAGGCGTTGATTGGAATGTTGGAAAACGCGGCTGGCGGCGCGAGCGGCGCGGCGAGCGGACGCGTGGGTAAAATTAACTTTGATCGTCGTCGAAACGCCTTCGACGAGGACGATGAGCTGTAGCCTCGACGAACGGCGATTGATTTGAATTGTGATGCGAGACGATGGTCGTTTCATTCGTTTTATGAAGATTGGCGAGCGCGCGCGGCGGGTCGGCTTCGAACGCACTGCGCGCCTCGCGCGATGTCCCGCGCCGACCCGATCGACGTGCCCGCGCTCGAGCGCGCGCTCGAGCGTCTAAAAACTATTCACGCCGACGACGCGCGCGCCGAGGACCGCGCGCGCGCGCTCGAGCGCGAGAACGTCGAGCTCAAACGTTTGGTCGAATCGCTGCGTAATCGTCCCGATGTCGACGCCTCGGCGCCGTCGTCGCGCGCGCGCGGCGTGCGCTTCGAAGACGAGGGCGTCGAGCCAATCAGCGTGCACCGGAGCGAGAGCGCGGAGTCGCTCACGACGAGCGCCAGGGAAAAGCGGTTGGCTGGCTTCCGCACGAAGAGTCACAAATTCGTCGTTCGCGAGTGCGACGAGCAAGGCGAAGGATTCACGGGCAGCGCGCGCGGCGGCGAGGCCGACGACGATAGCGATGGATTGGACGATGGCGTAGAGCCGCCGTGCGGGCGAGGGCGGGCGAGCGCGCAGTCGTTGATCGAATCGCCGCCGTCGGCGGAGGCGGAGGCGGAGGCGCGAGGGACGCTCAAGGCGGCGTTCGAGTTGGTGCTGGCGAACGACGAGGGAGTGGAAGTCCTGGAACCGCTCGATAGAAAGATCCGCACGAAGCAGAAAGGTTTGCCGCACAGTAAGTTTTCCTGGCTCGAGGCGCCGAGGAATGCGCTTGTGGTGAAGAAGATTCACGACGCCGCGGCGGCGGAGATGATGATTCGCGCGACGCGCGTGCTGAAGAGTAAGGGCGTTACCGCTTGGCTCGAACGCGCGGTGTGGGATGAGTTCGCCGAGTTACAGGGTGATTGTCAGACTTGGGATGCAGGCGATGCAAACTTTCATCTGGATGAGATTATCGATTTCATCGTCGTCTTGGGCGGGGACGGCACGATTTTGTGGGCATCAAAGTATTTCCCGAAGGCGATGCCCCCCGTGGTGCCTTTCGCCATGGGCTCGCTCGGATTTCTCACGTCGCACAGGGTGGAGGACATGGAGAAGAAACTCGCTGTCGTGATGCAGGGAGATTTTACGATCTCGATGCGAAGCCGACTCGTGGCTAAAGTCGTCTCAGCCGAAGGCGTGTCGTCGCAGTGGCGATACGTCCTAAACGAAGTTCTCATCGATCGCGGTCCGAAGCCGGTCATGGTCGAGCTCGATATCGCAGTCGACGGTTATCACGTCACCAAAGTCGCCGCTGATGGCGTCATTTTAAGCTCACCCACCGGGAGCACGGCGTACTCGCTCGCCGCCGGCGGCTCCATGGTGCATCCCGGCGTACCGGCGCTGTGCGTCACCCCGATTTGTCCGCACTCCCTCTCTTTCCGCCCCATCGTTCTGCCTGACTCCGTCGTGGTCACCATCACGTGCCCGCGCGACGCTCGCAACACCGCCTGGGCCGCGTTCGACGGCAAATTCCAAACCGAGCTCGCCCGCGGCGACGCCGTCGTCGTGCGCGTCGCCGGTTTTCCCGTCCCGAGCGTGTGCAACGCCAGCGAAAACAACGATTGGTTCGCCGCCGTTAAGCAGGGATTACTCTGGAACGCCCGCGGTGCCGATCAAAAGCCCATAGAACGAAAGACTTAGCCCGCGGCGACGTTTGCCTTGTAACTCGCGCCTCGCGCCTCAGCCGTCCCAGACTTCGACGCGCGATGAGCACAAACGCCGCGGGACTGTCTCAGCCCTCCGGCCCCGCCGCGTGGAAAGGCTTCGCGAGCGGCTCTTTGGGCGCCATGGCGTCGGGCGCGGTGACGCACCCGATAGACCTCGTCAAAGTTCGCATGCAGCTCAGAGGCGAGGTGGATAAAGCGGCGGCCGCCGCATCTTCGCGCGCCTCGACGCGCGCGCCGGGGATGGTGTCCACGTTCGCGCACGTCCTGCGAGTGGAAGGCGCGCTCGGACTTTACAAAGGGCTCACGGCGTCGCTGATGCGACAGGCGTCGTTCATAGGGACCAAGTTCGGGGCGTACGACGCGCTCAAGGCGGCGCTGCGAAGCGAAGGCGACGAAAAGTTGCCGTTTTGGAAGATGACGATGTGTGGGATCGGCGCGGGCGCGATCGGCGCGGCGGTTGGAAATCCAGCGGACTTAGCCATGGTGCGGATGCAGGCCGATGGACGGTTGCCGGTGGAGTTGCGAAGGAATTATCGCAACGGCGCCGACGCGTTGATGCGAGTGGCGAGAGAGGAAGGCGTCGGAGCGCTCTGGCGAGGGTGCGCGCCGACGGTGAATCGAGCGATGATCGTCACGGCGAGTCAGATGGCGGTGTACGATCAAGCCAAGCATTACATCGTCGAGCACACGTCGTTAAACGATGGATTGTTGGCGCAAACCGGGGCGTCGTTTGGCGCCGGCGTCGTCGCCGCGCTGACGTCGAACCCGATCGATCTCGCCAAGTCGCGCTTGATGAGCATGAAAGCCGACGAACACGGTAAAATGCCGTATTCTGGGACGTTAGATTGCATCGCGAAGACGGTCAGACGCGAGGGCGTGTTCGCCGTGTACAAGGGGCTCGTCCCGACCACCGCTCGGCAGGTACCGCTCAACATGGTGCGGTTCGTGAGCGTGGAGTGGATGAAGCGCTTGCTTGAGCCACTGTGAGTCGCACCCACGGTAACACTTCGTTCGCGTCCGTTGTCGCGCGTTGCTCGACGCGTAATAGCTTATTTAATTTCTAGCACGAGTTGGTTGGTACGCCGCGTCCCGCCGCCACAGTTCGCCTCCCTAGAGCGATCGCTCGAGCGACATGACCTCCGCATCCGCGGAGGCGGTGTTGAACCTCGAAAACATCGCGCGCGACATCTACGAGCGCCCCGATCGCGCGTCCGCGCTCGCCAGGGACGCACACGTGGAGTATTTGCTTGGTGGCCTGAGAACGCTCCCGACCGCTTTCACCTCGCTCGACGCCTCGCGGGCGTGGGTCGTGTACTGGTGCGTGCACGGACTCGCACTTCTCGGTGTGGACCTACGCGAGCGCGATGAAGCGCTGGCGTCGGACGTCGTGCGGTTTTTGAGGCGCTGCCGAAGTCGACGCGGCGAGCGCGCGTGCTTTGGCTTCGGCGGTGGTCCGGGACAGATGCCGCACATCGCGACGACGTACGCGGCAACGTGCGCGTTGGTGACGATCGGCACCGATGAGGCGCGCGAGGCGATCGTAGGGGCGGATTTGAGGGCTTTTTTGTTGTCTCTGAAGGATTCGCGCACGGGTGGCTTTCGCGTGCACGAAGGCGGCGAGAGCGATACGCGAGGATGCTACGCCGCGTTGGCGACCGCGCACTTGTGCGGAGTCCTCGATGAAGAGTTGACGCGTGGTGTGAGCTCATTCGTGGCGAGCTGTCAGAGTTACGAGGGTGGTATCGGTGGCGAGCCGCGTGGGGAGGCGCACGGCGGTTACACGTTTTGCGGGCTCGCGGCGTGCGCGTTGGCGGGCGACATTGGGGCGTTAGATCTAGCGAGTCTCGAGCGCTGGTTGGCGAACAGGCAAGGAGAGATCGAGGGCGGGTTTAATGGTCGAACGAACAAACTCGTTGATGGGTGCTATTCGTTCTGGCAAGGTGGTTGCTTTCCGCTGTTGGCCCTCGCGAACTCGCACCTTCTCGAACAGTTTATTCACCAAAGCCGACACGTGGTGACACCAGAAGGCTCTCAAATCGATCCAAGAGATTTCGCATTCAATGCTCGTCCCATGGGTGCGTGTGCGGCGACTTTGTTTACGCCCGCAGAGTTTCCGTCGTCGATCCCTGCGCCGGCTCCGTTTGCGAACGGCGCCCTGCAAGGGTGGATTCTGGATTGTTGCCAATCCGAACAGGGTGCGGGCGGGTTGCGCGACAAGCCTGGAACGGGTCGAGATCACTATCACACGTGTTATTGTCTCAGCGGCTTGAGTCTGGCGCAGCATTTCGGACGTTGTGGCGTTGTTGAGGTAGTCGGACCGACGGAGTCGAACGCGCTCGTAAAGCTCGAACCTCTCGTAAATGTCGTCGAGCACAAGTACACGGCTTGGATGAGTAGAAAGCACTAGAAACTAGAATTAATTAATTCGCTATAGGTATAGAAGTTAGCGGCTTCGGCGGCCGGCCCGCGCGACGAGAAGCCTTACCACGAAGATAGCAGCAGATGCGGTGGCGGTGCGCGCAATCGACGTCAGCGGCGACGAAGCGTGCGCGTCGATCGCGTCACGTTGCGATTGAGCTTTCTCGAGCTCGTCGCGAGCCAACAGATCGTCGTAAGCGTTTTCTTTCAACGCGTTCAACACGTACGCATCTCTCTGCGCCACTTTGAGTTCGCTTTGTTCTAAAATCCATCGCTCAAACAAGTTACGAAACAACCGCACCTTGCATCGAATACGCACCACTGAAATAACCACGCAGCCCGCACGCTCGACCGTCGTGGACCGCTTACCCCGTTTCGTCTTTGAGTTCGCACTCGGTTCGCGATCGACGTATCGCTCCTCCACCGTGAACTCCATCACGTTCGCGCCCAACGTCGGGACGACGCGCGTCGTTCTCGACAGTGTCTCCGGGTCGAACTCCGAATACTCCGTGTACGCCTGCGACTTGCGCGCGAATCGAGCCATCCATTTTGGCAATCGCAGCGTCGGTTCGCTGTACGCCTTACGATGTAATCGCCGCGGTCGCGGGTATTCGTCGACGTTGTCCCAGACCCGCATGCCCAATCCATTGACGTGCACGTCGCGCTGAAACGCGCTCGAGAGCATTAAATCGTAGTATTGACGCGCGGACACGGGGTAGAGGGTGTCATATCGCGCCTCGCGAGGCATCGGGCGACACGCGCGCGAGCGCTCCTCGAGGCTCCGCGGTGTGCTGCTTCCACAAAAAGCGCTATCCAGAAATAGCTCGGCGACGCCGCGATCGTCGACCGCGACCGATCAATCCACAACTCGCGATTGATTAAAAGAGCACTAAGGGCTATACGAATACGCGTCGTCGTGCGCTGGTGAATCGCCGACGGCGTCGCTTCGAGTCTTTATTTCAGCGAAGCGCGTCGCGCGAGCGGCACGTCCGAGTCCGAGTCGTCGTCGTCCAACGCCACCGTCGGTTTCACCTGTTCTTCACTCACCGCTTCCGTCTTCACCTCCGATTTCGGTTCCTTCTTCACCGTGGTCGTCTTTTTCACCGCAAGCTTCGGCACCGCTCTCCCCTTACTCTTCAAAAACCGCTTGTACGCGTCCGCCTGCGCCTCGGCGTCCTCGAGCAACCCGTGCTCCATCAACCACACCTCCGCCATCACGCTCTTCGGATTCTGTTGCCTCAACGACGCGTAAAACTTCCTCAACGGATCCGTCTCGTCCGGCGCGTCCCGCTTCTGTCCGTGCAATTCGTAATCGTTCTTCGGCGCCTCCGCCTTCGCCGTCGCCTTCTTCTTCGTCGCCGCCTTCTTCTTCTTCGTCGCCGCTTTCTTCTTCTTCGCCGCCGGTTTCTTCACCCCCGCCGGTTTCTTCGTCCCCTTCCCCGCCGATTTCTTCCCCGTCGCCGTCTTCTTCGGCGGCATGCCGTCGTCCGTCGTCCGTCGTCCGTCGCGCGCGCGATCGATTCAAACTGAATTCCGCGCCCGTGAATTCGCCGTCTCGCGCGCGTTCGCGCCTTCGCGCGCCCTCGTCGCCGCGTCGTCCGTCGCCGGTGCGCGCGCGCGCTCGATCGCGCGCGCGCGTCGCGTCGACGCGTGCCGCGCGCGCGCCGCGCGCCGCGCGCGGGGCGACGCGACGCGACGCGACGCGACGCGCATCGCACTGGGCAAACAGTCCGCGGGGTGACCGAATGTCCGAACTACTGTTTACACCGCGCGACCGCGGTCGATCACGTAATCCGCGCGTATGCGATCCCATGAAAAATCGAATCCAGAGAATCGACCGTTCGTCGGCGATGGGGACGAACGGCCGCGCGCGTCAAACGCTCGCGCGCGACGCCGACGACGATGCGAGCGCGGACGCGGACGCGGCGAGGCGCGCGCGACGAGGCGCGCGCGACGCGCGACGCGCGATCGCGGCGAGGCGCGGCGAGGCGCGCGGACGCGGGGTCGAACTCGAACATCGCCGCGGGCCGCGCGAATTCGACGACGACGACGACGACGACGACGACGACGGCGGCGGCGCGGGGCGGGATCGGACGGCGCGCGCGCGCGCGGACGATGGCGCGGATGATGGTGGAGGCGATGGTTGTCGTCGCGATCGGGTCGCGATGGATCGGCGTCGACGCGCAAGTCCTGTGCGCGCCCGCCAACGCCACCATCTGCACGACGGGCGCGTTCACAGGGAGACAATCACGGGATTCAAGCTCGGGATGCAGTATGTGCTCGACGATAAAGCACTGCTTAGCCCACGATGCGACAGGCGCTTCGTGTGGAACAGTGACTATAGGTGGCGTTACTTATGCCATTCCCCCTATAAGCTCGTGGGACGTGTCGAACGTCGTCGGTTTCAAGGGTGTCTTCGCGGATTCTGAATACGCCGATGATGAAAGTTTCGGTAATATTCCGTACAGAACAAACCAATTCAACGCCAACCTGGGCGGATGGACCATAAACACAGCGTCAGATGTGCAAATGTGGGACATGTTCAGAGGCGCGAGTTCGTTCACCGGCGCGGGCATCGGCGCTTGGAACGTCGCCAAAGTCACTGATTGCGAGGGTATGTTTGACAACGCCAGGTCGTTCAATGAAGATATCTCTAGTTGGAACACAAACGTGGTCAATTGGTTCACTGATATGTTCAAAAACGCCGTGAATTTTGATCAAGATATCACAGGTTGGCCTACAGGTGGGACCAATAATGTCAACAATATGTTCCAGGGCGCGACCAAGTGGCTTGAGAAGTATCGCAGAAACGATTGGACGACGTCGAAAAACGGACCAGCCTCTGCCTGGACGGGACCGTCGCCGTTTACGAGTAAAACGGCCTTGAAAACCGCGGTGGACAACTGTCTCGCCGC
>Ga0257114_1000232_pt1 | contig 42959 bp, 21 predicted proteins | sample SI112_10mmetaG_FD_190149 | JGI IMG/M metagenome (GOLD analysis project Ga0257114, IMG submission 190149) | Marine microbial communities from Saanich Inlet, British Columbia, Canada - SI112_10m | ecosystem: Environmental > Aquatic > Marine > Inlet | place: Canada: British Columbia | collected...
GAGGAAGAGGAAGAGGAAGAGGAAGAGGAAGAGGAAGAGGAAGAGGAAGAGGAAGAGGAAGAGGAAGAGGAAGAGGAAGAGGAAGAGGAAGAGGAAGAGGAAGAGGAAGAGGAAGAGGAAGAGGAAGCGGTTGCATGAGGACGCAGCCAGATTGGAAAAGGTCAGGGTAAGGACTTTTAGGAATTGTTTAGGAAGTAGGGAGATGGTTGAAGGAGAGATATGGGATTTGGAAGAGGATTGGAAGAGGATTGGAAGAGGATTGGAAGAGGATTGGAAGAGGATTGGAAGAGGAAAAGAAAACATCGCGCAGCGAGCTCAAATTTAAAATTGCAACAACAGGATAATTTGAATACAGAAAACATCACATCTTGCGCCAGACGACCAATTTACCCGACGCATAACCGATAACAAGCTCGGTGGAATCGTGCGACCATTCCGATACGGTTGCAATATCCACAGCTTGTTCGCTATTCTCTTCTACATCGTCGGTGAACTGCAAGGCCTGGATCGGTGCTTCGGGAATAGTGGGCATGACGTATAGTACCGTTCGATTGGCTCTAGAGGCGGATAAGAGGGGCAGATCGATGGAGTGTCCGTGTGCGAAAGAAACGGCGCCACTACCGCGGGCCGGAGTGGTCCAATCGTGTATTTGTCCGTGGGTGAAAGAGTTAAAAGACGAGTACGGCAAATCGTTTGCGTGATACATACGCACGATACCGCACTCATGGAAGCTCAACAACGCAGCTCTACCCGTGATTGTAACGAACGGACAATAGCGTATCGCGCGAATCGGCGATTTTTCTGCAGAAATCGTTTTTGCCGCTCGCAAGCGATACCCAGTCTTCACTTGAGCCACCCGCGGCACGGGCACCGCGGTTTTTGCCTTTGAAAGCATCGATGCGAGTGTCGAGCGGAGTTTCGATCCTACCGTCGACGGGTCACTTCCATCTTCATCAGGCAGCTGTTGATGCCCGACCACGCTCATCCTCTCTGATTGACTCGCCGATCTTTCATTGATGACGCGCTGAAGTGGATTTTCAACCGCAGCGTCGCCTTCAGACTTGAGTGACAGCGTCTTCTTCATTCGAGCGTCGCACGTCAACACGCTGATATTGCCCTCAGCGTCACCGACGAAAAGAACACACCCTGATGTGTTGGATTCCATGCAAAGCGGTACCGCGTTCATCGTGAACTTGTCCAAGAGGACTCCGACCTGGACGTCGACGACGAGCACCTCTCGCATCTTCGTGCCCACAAAAACGAGATCGTCTTTCGCCGCGTGAAACAGAACACACGTCAACTCAGTATGCACCTTAAAAGCGCTCTGCTTCGTCATTTGTATCGTCGTCTTGGACGTGTGCGTCACGTTCCACGTTTTCACTTCCCCCACCTTGCCTACAGTTACCAGGCGTCCGCCGTTCAAACTCCAATCCATGCCAACAATCTCCCCATCGTGCGCCCCGACCTCGCTCGTCGACGCGCACGCCATATCATCCGTCGCGCATCGCCTCACGAGGATCGATCCAGCGCGATCACCGATCGCCAGACTCCTCTCGCCGACTTTACTAAAACTCGCGCTCGACGCCGCTCCGCCCGCGCGCAGCGTCTCGACCACCTCGTACGTCCCGCGGTCCGCGTCGCCCGCGATCGCGCTCGCCCGCGCGCTCGCCCATCCCTCGCGCGCCGCGTTCGACGCACCGCGCGCGTCCGCACCTCCTGACGCGTCGACTTTATCGATGTTCCGAAGCGCGTCGAGGGCGTGTCGCATCGACGCGTAATCTTCCCCGTCCTCGTCGCGCAGCGTCGCTCTGTACCCCGCGGGCGTCATCGCGCCCTCGCGCGCGCTCTTCTCGCCCTCCGCACCGCTCGCCTCGCGCCGCGCGCGTCGCCGCGCGTCGTCAAAGTCTTCGGATTCGCGCTCGACGTCCGCGGCATCTTCCGCGCGCGCGCACGCGACGAGCGTCACCGCGCGCGCGCGCTGCGTCCCCATCGCGCGCATCGCATCGTCGCCGTCGTCGCCGTCGCGCGCGCGTTCGCTCGCCATGCCGCGCGCGCGCGCTCGCCGTCGCGCTCTGCGGCGTCACATCCATGCGCGTCGCCTCGACCTCGCGCGTTCTGACGACCCCGCGCGCGCGCGCGCCGCGCCGCTCGACGCGCCGCGCGTCGCCGCCGCCGCCGCGCGCGTTCGCGGAGTCCGACGACGGCGGGCGCGACTTTGCCGGGGACATCGCGCTCGCGGACGTGCGACGCGGCGAGAAGATCGGCGCGGGCTCGTTCGGCGACGTCTTCGCGGGCACGCTCCGCGGGCGCACGGCGGTGGTGCTGAAAGAGGGCAGCGCGTTTCGAGGCGGCGCGCGGTTCGTCGAGGCGGAGGGGCGAATCTGGCGGCGCGCGAGGGGGTGGCGCGGCGGCGCGACGTTTCTGGGCGTCGCGGGCGCGAACGCGTACCTGGTGTTCGAAGACGAGGGACGCGACACGCTCGAGGGCGCGCTCGGCGGTGGTGGACTCGGGGGAGTGTTCGGAGGCGGACGAGACGGCGCGGCGTTCGCGGAGGCGCTGGGGTGCGCCACGGAGGCGCAGGCGTGCAAGAAGGTGAGTCGCGAACTCCTCAAGTGCGTCAAGGGGCTTCACGACAAAAAGATCATTCACAGGGACGTGAAACCGAACAACGTGTTGCTCACGAAGAAAGGATTGCGGCTGATCGATCTCGGTGGGGCGGCAGATTTGAAGACGGGGCAAAACTACGACGAGGCGGAGACGGTTTTCGATCCCGTCTACGGGCCGCCCGAGCGATATCTCACGGGGAAGTTTGGCGGCGGTGGAGGGGCTGGGGAGTGGAACAAGAATAAACCCGATTTATTCGACGCGTTCTCGGTGGGCATGGTGATCTTGCAAGTGAGCGTTCCGGCGTTTCGGAAAAAGAATGGCATGAAGGGCGTTCGAGGAGAATTGAAAACTTGGGCGTACGACTGCGAAGCCTGGCGAGCGAGCCTGCCCGAGCGCAGGCAAAGCGATTTCGCGATTCTCGATGAAAACGACGGGGCGGGTTGGAAATTAGTGTGCGGTCTCGTGGCGAACAGGTCGCAGAGAATTTCCGTCTCCAAAGCGTTGAGTTCGTCGTTTTGTCGATAGCGCTCGCCCCGCTCGTTCCCTCGCAGCTATGCTATTTTCTATTAATACTCTACCCTAGCGCATTCTACTTTCTACTCTCCGCTACCCCTGGCGCGCATCTGCGCCAGCACTCGGGCGTTCCGTCGACGTCGACGCCTCTTCTCGTGCGAAGAACGTCGAGCGCAAACGCGCCGACCGCATTCTTCCCTCTCCCCCGCACCAAAGTGTCCGCTATGTGCGCGTGAAGACATTTCACCTTCTTCCACGTCTTCTGGCTCGTCAGCGCCTCTAAACTCACCCCAACTAACCCCGTTCTGTTGACGATGAAATCCGTTTTCGTCTCGCCTTCGCGCACCCGCGCGCTCGTCTCCTCGCCCACCAACCAGTTTCGCACCCTCGGCGCGTCTCGATGCGCCCGCTCCAGGCTTTGGAATAAACTTTCGTCCGCGTCGCACGCCGCCGCGACGGCGTGTATCCCTCCCTCGCGCTCCCACGCGTCGACGGCTTCGATGAGTTCGGGACAGCTCAGTCTCGACAGCGCGTGCTCCGCCTTGAGCGCCGCCCTCGCGTCCGTCGTCGTCGTCGACGCCGGCGCGTACAGCAGCGCGCGACTGTATCCGTGCCTGCACCGGCGCGCTTCGCCTCCGATCGCCTGCGCGCACGCGTGTCCCAGCTGTTTTCGCGCCGTCGCCTCGTCGCTCGCGCCGAACGTCGCCACCGCGCGCGCGTCGTCGAAGAGCTCGCGCGCGACGTCGTCGGCGTCGAGCGACGGAAACGCCTTCGGCAGGTACTCGCGCGCGCTTCGAGACGCGCGCGCCGCGCGCGCGGCGGTGCGCCTCATTCTGCGGCGCCGATGGCGATGGCGATGACGACGTCGACGACGACGACGACGCTCGCGCGAGCGCGCGTCGCGCGCGTCTCGAGGCGCGCGTCGCTCGCGCGCGGTGAACGCACCGCCGCGCGCGCGGTGGACGCGAACGTCGCCTACGCCGTGGCGCAGCAAGACGTCGCGTTCGCGCTGTGCGTGATGGGCGAAGCGCTGAACACGCGGGAAAACGTCGCGGAGGGCACGCCGGGACGACCGAATCTCGCGTTCGTCGGCCCGGCGAGCGGTGCGCTGTGCGGGGCGTTCGCGCTGATCCAGAGCGATAACGAACTGGCGTCGCCCGCGGGACTGGCGCTGGGGGCGGTCGCGACGCTCGCGTTGGGATATCAGTACGCGAAGAGATTCGACGAGACGCCGAGAAATCCGCTCGAGTGGCCGGGACCGCGATTGATGCCGACGCTCGGGGTGCTGTTTTCGCTCTTCGCGTTTTTGGCCAACGTCGAGGCGCTGCCGAGAGTGCTCTCGCCGCTCGCGATTTGAGCGAGTCGCGGAGCGAGCCGACGGAAAACGGAATGGATTACGACGCGTCGAGCGCGAACGACGAACGGATAGCATATTACTTCCCTATAATTCAATTGATTCTACACGCCGCTAACACCCATCGTCGTCGAGCTGCTCGAGGACGCCCTCGCGGATGAGCGGCTGCGCTTCCTCTCTCCACATCAAGTGCACCGTGTTGCGCTTGAGATCCACCGAGCCGTCCCTGGTGAACAACTCCCCGCGATCTTCCAAGCATCGCACCTGTATCTTGTGATGCTTCGGCGGTTCTAAATCTAACGTCAAGTTCAAATCCACCTCTCGCATGTATTCGTTCAGATTTTCCGAGTACTTGGTGAAGAAGGCGCGTTCGCCGTGACTCAGGTTGGAGGACACGTTGTCCGGCAAACCGGTGCCGATTTGCCATCGAAGATCTTTTATCCTGTTCATGCGCTCGTTCAGGTACACCAACATCGCGCGTTTATTCCGCAATATCGCCTATTCGCGACGCAAACGCAGTCAGTCGCTCGTTCGTCGCTCGTTCGTTCGTTCGTTTGATTCGTTTCGCTCGCGTCTCGCGCGTCTTCGATTCGCCGCCTCGATTCCCGCATCTCTCGCGCTCACCTGATGATGCGCGTACATCCCCGTGCGCAACGACCCTTTCTTATCTTCTCTCGCGTCCGCGTCCTCGGCGCCGTCGTCCTCGGCGTCGTTCACTTCGTTAAACTCTTTCGCCAGCGTCTGCACAGCCTCGACGTGGTCCGCGCACTGATCGGCGATCGTGCGCATTAAATCCTGATTGTACGGCGGTAGCGTCCCGGCCTCGCTCTCCGCGATCTCTCGCACGAGTTCGCACGCCTTCTTGCCGAAGCTCGTGCTCGCCATGGCGAGCCGACGCGACCGCGAGTGCGGTTTGAATGCGTGGTGACATTCAAACCGCGCGCGCGAGGCGGCGGCGCGGGACGGATGAAACGATTGGAAGAAGAGCTAGATCAGTGAATACATGACTACGAAAAGCTACACACATCAGATGCGATCGTTCGGCGCTCAGGGTAAGAGCGGCTTGCTCAGTCCCGCCTCGCGCTGTTCTTCTAAAATCTCTTGCTCCTTGGCCTGCACCTTGGCGACGTTGTATGCGGTGAAACCGACGAGGGCGACGCCGTAACCGAACATTTGCATCGGGGTGACGACGTCGTGGTAGAAGACGACGCCGAAGACGATGATGAGAATCGATCGGAGCTGAGCGAGGACTTTGAGGGTGAGAGAACCGATGTGCTTGATGACGCCGAGGGAACAAAAGTTGACGACGAAGCCCAAAAAGCCGGCGGCGACGAACAAGTAAGGCTTGTCCACCATCATGCCCCAAGCGTCGTTCTCACGCATGTGCTTGAATTCGAACGCCGTCGCGGCGAGAAGAAGAAAGATAAGCGAGGCGGGGGAGATGAAGTACATCCCTTCCCACATGCTGAACTTTTTATTCGCGAGCAAGAATTGCATCAACGCGTTCTTAAACGCCTCTGTCAATTCTGCGCCAAAAATCAAAGCGAATCCGACCCACGTGAAGCTCGTCTCGCCGAGCGACGCGATCAACGTACCGCCAATAATAACAGCCACCGCCATGGCGACTTTGGCGTGCCACTTATCCAACCCAGTGAGATACAAGATGAAGAACAACACCGCCGGCGACAGCGCCTTGACCATTTGCAAAAACGACAGCGTGAGATGAAAGTACGCCATGTTCCCGAGCATCAGCGTCGTTCCTTGAAAAAACCCGATCGGCAACACGTTCTTCACCCACGTCGTAAACGTAATATCACCGTGCGTGGAGATATCCACCGTCTTCGTCACGTGCACGCCGATCAGGCTCAGCGTCCACCCGCAGACGACGCCCAGCGACGACAACACGATGGGATAATGAAACGCCGTCACGCTCAGCATGTACTTATTCAGCATGATGATCGTCGTCGCGGCGGTGATGTACGCCACCCCATACGTCATCGCCGTGAGATACGCCGACATCGACAGCTCTTTCGCGCTCTTCCCGCCGACGTCGCTCATGGTGTTCGCCCTCGTCGCTTCTTTCGCGCGCGCGTCGTCGCTTCGTTCGCGCGCGTTCGACCCGCGCGTCGTCGCGCGCGCGCGTTCGTTCGTTCTTTCTTTCGGTTCGCGCGTCGTCGCCGCCTCGCGCGTCGTCGCGCGCGGTCCGACCGTCGCGCACTGCGGTCCTCAAAAGGAGGGTGTTGGGCGTCGTCCATCGACGGCAGACGTTCGCGCGGTCGCGTCGCGCGTCGCCTCGCGCGCGGCGCCATGGAACCCGTGGTGTGGACGAAAGCGATCGAGCGCGACCTGCGCGCGCTCGCCGCGCGATCGCTCGACGTCGTCGACGCGGCGTGCGAGGACGCCATGGCGCTGGCGTCGGGCGAGCGCGCGGTCGAGCGCGCGGCGAGCGACGCGAGGGCGCTCGCGTGGGCGTTCGCGGAGTGCGCGCGAGGATGCGTGACGAGCGATGCGTTCGGGAAGCGCATGCGGGGATTCGGGTTCGACGACGCCAAGGCGGAGACGCTGACGAGGCGGTACGCGGAGGAGGCGCTGCGGGGCGAACGAGGCGCGGCGACGCGACGAGGGACGGCGACGAACAGAAGCGACGCGTACGATGGGTTGGAGTGGCGATTAGATGCGAACGTCTCGAGTCGAGCGTCGCTGGTGGAGAGCGAGGCGAAGTATTTGTTGAAACTGGGATTGGCGCGCGGCGACGACGGCGGGACGAAGAAGACGACGCTCGCGGAGACGGATTATCAAACGCTCAAGGCGCTGAAGGACGCGTGCGAGAGCGCGCTGGCCGCGTCGACGGGGGCGCACGCCACTCGATTGGCGCGTTACGTTCGACGTCCGAAAACGTGAAATCGGCACCGCACGGTGCGCGTGGATGTGTAGATTACAATGTATTACTAACCGTCTCGAATCACGGGAAATCTTTCAACACCGTGTAATGCGCGGTTTTGATGATTATGTACGTCACCGTGAAGGCGACAAAATATCGCGAACAAAACGTGTCGAAGACCTCTAAGACTTGGCGGCCTTTCGAACTGACGGTGCCGTACACCTTGAGCGGAACTGCGACTATGCCGGCGACTTGTCTGAATTTACTCAACCCGACGGCGTCGTCGCGATCGCTTCGCTCCTCTTGCGAACCGCGCAAAGCTTCCAGTTTCGTCGCGTACTTGTCGTTAATTTCCTGCGTCTTCCTCGCGCGATCGTCTTTACCGATCGTCCAGTTCGACATCACCCCCTTCAGCTCGTTCATCTGTTCATCCATCACCTTGTTCAACTCCTTCTCGCGCTTTTCTCGCTCATTCGTCGGCCCGAGCGCGCCGAGCGCCGAGCCAAACAAGCGCGTCGCCAACCCAAGACTCAGATCGTGATAGATGGCCATGATGGCCACAACCTTGGTCGAACCGAGCAAAATGAAATTCGCGCCGAGCATGAACACCACGCCCGCGAGATACGTCTCGCTCGTCTCTCTCCTCGGCAGCACCCATCCCAAGCCCTTCTCTCGCACGAACGGCACCGCCGTCTCTCGCACGAACGATTCCAACACGCACAACTCCGTCCGCACCCGTATCAGCACATCATTTATCAACGGTCGATAATTTTCAATGTTCTCGTCTCCCGCGAGCGATATCGCCGCGCGCTGTCCGACTCGAAACACGCCGTCGCTCGCCGGGCACACGGGCGAAAACGCGTAAAACGGGTCGATCGCCGCGCCGCCCGCGCGCGCGTCCTCCGACGCGCCGCACGCGATCACCGCCACCAGCGCGCACGCGCCGCTCGCGACGCGCGTCGCGTCGCGCGTCGCGTCGCGCGTCGCGCGCGCGTCGAGCGCCAACGGATCGAACGCCCACGATTCGTCGTCGTCCCGCGTCGCGCCCGCGCGCGCGTCTCGCGCGCGTCGCGCCCGCGCCTTCGCGTCGCGTCGCGCGCCGATCGCGCGCGCGTCGATCGACGCCCGCGTCGCGAGCGGCGACGCGCGCATCGGGGCGCGCGCGACTGCGGCGATCGCGCCGGGACATTTGATGCGCGTCGTCCACCAGTCGTATGCGCAAACAGTGAGAAAAGGGCGGTCGGTCGCCACACGTCGACGCGCCGACGCGATGGGACGCCCGAGCGCGGAGGACGTGCGCGAGGCGTACGCGCGCGAGGCGCTGCACCGCGCGTCGACGACGCTGGGCGCGAACCACGCGCGCGCCGGGGCGACGTTCGCGTTCGAGCGGCTGCGGTACGAGGTCGAGACGACGCGAGACGGCGAAAAGGCGACGACGACGAAGACGATCCTGCGCGACGTCACGGGGAGCGCGAGACCGGGAGAAGTGCTGGCGCTCATGGGACCGACGGGGAGCGGGAAGACGTCGCTGTTGAACGCGCTGGCGGGACGGACGCCGCTGGGGGGGACGCTGCGAGGGACGATCACGGTGGACGACGCGGGGCGAGACGAGACGTTCATGCGGGAGAAGGTGGCGTACGTGATGCAGGAGGAACTGCTGTTTCCGTTCTTGAGCGTGGAGGAGACGCTGACGCTGCACTGTCGATTGCGGAGGGCGCGGTTGTCGGAGGCGGAGGTGGCGGCGAGCGTGGAGGAAATCGTGGCGGAGCTCGGCTTGGCGAAGGTCAGAGCGAGTCCGGTGGGGCGGCCGGGCGGATTACCTCGAGGAGTGAGCGGGGGGGAGAGAAAACGCGTTAATATCGGCGTCGAGATGGTGGGCGATCCCGAGGCGTTGTTTTTGGACGAGCCGACGAGTGGGTTGGATTCGTTTCAGGCGCAGCGCGTGGTCTACGCCCTCAGGCAGCTCGCGGCGGTCGGACGAACGGTCGTGTGTACGATTCATCAGCCGCGCTCGTCGATTTATGGAATGTTCGATCAGTTGTTGCTGATTAGTGAAGGGCGGCTGCTGTATATCGGCGAGGCCAAGGACGCGGTCGGTTACTTTGCGTCGCTGCGCTTTGAGTGCCCGAATCTCACCAACCCCGCGGATTACTTCATGGACATCACCTCCTTGGACGCGCGAAATCCCGAGCGAGAAAAGTCGAGCAGAGAAAGAATAGAATTTTTCGCGACTGAAGCGATGACGAGGCGTCTCGGCGAAAAGGCAGTGGCGTCTGCGCTCGAACAGCATCGCGCTCGAAGCGCCGCCCCCACGGAGTACGATCCCACGCACGCGTCGTGGATACAGCAGTTTGTCTTGCTCGTTCGAAGAGGATTCATAAATCAAAGACGCGACTTTATCGGCGTTCGCGTGACGTTAGCTTTGGAGATGATGTACGCGCTCATCGTTTCTGCGCTCTTCAGAGGCGTCGGCCACGACCAAAAGGGTGTCCAAGATAGAATTGGTTGCTTGTTTTTCGTCGTCTTAAACGTCGCTTACACCAGTGCACTTCCAGCGATCAACGTGTTTGCGGGAGAAAAAGGGATCGTCGTCAGAGAGCGCGCGTCAGGTGCGTACAAATGGTCGTCCTATTACATGTCCAAGTACGTTACGGAGCTCCCAAGATTGATTCCCAGATTGATCTTTTGCGCGCTCGTGTATTGGATCGTCGGACTGCGTAAGACGCAGTACAACTTTTGGATTTTTGTCGCCATCATCATCGCCGAGGCTATGTCGCTCACCGCGCTCGGATTGCTCATGGCGAGTGCGATGCCGATCGGCGCCGCTTTAGCCTTGGGTCCAGCGTGCATTACAATTTTCACGCTCTTCGGAGGCATTTACTTGAACATCGATTCCATCCCAGCTGGGGCGCGTTGGATTCGCTTCATGGACCCAATATTCTATGCGTACTCCGCTCTCGTGTCGAACGAATTCGGTGGCGATCCTATTGCTTTCTCGTGCGAGTCTAGCACTACGAGATGTTTGGAGACTGGCGCTGCCGTGCTCGAGCTGTATGCGTTCGAAGACGTGAAAGTCGGAATACAAATCATGGCGCAATACTTGCTTCAAATTGGGATTCATTTTTTCGCCTTCAATGCATTGCGTAGAACGTCCAAGCAATACATGCCGCTTTCTGCGTTGACGGGGAACAGAGACGGAGACGACGACCCCGTCGCCAAGAAAGATTTCCAAACCGTGTGACGGCCTTACACAACTGGAGAATTGTTTTGACGCAGATTTTTACAGTAGACTCGATTTTTTCTAGATGGACATATTATTGATTGTTGAAATCCGACATTTAACTACTAAGCTACGTTCATCGTCCCATCATCGACCCATCATCGACATCTGGCGTTTAAACTCCATCATCGCCTTGATGGCCTCGTTGGTTTCCTTAGCGTTGTCGCCGAGCACTTGTCGGCCGAGGCTGATGGCTTGAGCGGTGACTTGTTCTGTTTGCTCAAACTCGCCGAGTTCGAACATGCATCGACCTAAGAACAATAGAGAGTTAATCGATTCGGCTGCACCTTTCTTTGTACACTTGCCATCGACGATTCTACAATCTGCGGCCAAGGCAAACGAGCTCGCCGCGCGCGGCAAAATCTCCTTCACCCGCGCTCTATTCATGGGAAGCTTGGCGATCTGAAAGTGAACGACGCCGAGCAAGTGAAAACAGTTCCCTTGCATATCCAAATCGTTCTGTAACATCGCAGCTGCGGTCTTCAAGGGACGACCGGCTTCTTCCCACTTTGCTGCCTGCATGAGATGGTTGCCGAGCGTGTACAGGATGTGCCCGAGCGCGTTGGCCCCTCGCGCCGGCTCCGGACCTTCCTTACCCTTCTTCATCGTCCACTTATCGCCGACGCCTAAAATTTGGTCGATGATTTTCTTCTCCTCCGGGCTCACCTCCCACGGTGCGCGCGGGACGACATCCACCTCGTCTTGTTCCACACCCTTTTTTGACGCTAAAAGGGACGGGTGCCAGCACACATCGTCCCACTTGCCCTCGGCTTTGATCCCCCGCGTTTCGCCCTCGGGTATAAATTTATCGCCGTAGCACTCCGTACACGCCGTTGACGCCACAGCTCTGTGCAAAAATCCGAGCGCCTTCTTAATGTCTTTCGCTTGGAGATACAAAGCCGCGATGGAATCGTACACGTTTGGCAGCAACACGTCGGGCTTGGTGCGCAAGCCGTGCGCCTGTAAGCGAAGCACAGTCTCCAAAAACTTCCCGCCTCGCAGCTCTGCCGCTTCGTTAAACTTCTTTTGTTCCGCCATCCCACCGGCGCGCTCTTGCAAACAGATTCCAGTCGCCGCCAAGAGCGCGGTTTGACTCTCCGTGCCCTCGCGCGCCGCCTTGCGAATCGTCTCCTCCCACGCGTCGCACAATTGTTCATGTTTCTGGAAATCCTTTCGAACTCTCGTCACCATCACTCGAAGGACGAACTTATTAGAAAACGGCTCCAATCCATCATCCTCAACCGCTTTCACCGCCGCCTTATAATGCCCCTCCGCGTCCGCCAACTTGCCCAACGCGCGCTCGCAGTTCCCGAGGCTCGCGTACGCCTCCCCCAGCTCCGCGTTCGACCCTTCCGTCGCGTTCTTCATGTACTCCGGCACGTCCTCATCGTTCAACCTCGCCTGTTGCACCGCGCACTGAAACGCCTGCTCCGCCACCGCCACCGCCGTCTCGTGTTGCAACCGCGTCAGCGCCCCTCCGACGTCGATCAACATCTTCGCCGCGTCTCGGTGTCGTCCGCTCGCTCGCGCCCCCTCCGCCCTTCCGATCACCTCGCACACGCGCTGTCGATCGATCGCGTTCGGCGGTATCGACGTCATCACCGCGCGCGCCAGCGACTCCATCGCGCCTCGCGCTCGCCTCGCGCTCGCGTCTATCGCCGTCGCCGTCGCAAGATGTCGCGCGCGGTGCCGATCGTCCACCGCGTTCGTCCTTCTTTTCGCGTGTCTCCGCGCGCGTCCGCGTCCGCGTCGCCGCGATCGCGCGCGTCGACGCGAGCGCGTTTCGACGCGTCGCCGTTCGCGCGCGCGTCGTCGCGCCGCGCGTCGTCGCGCGCGCGCACTGCCGACGATCGCGCCGCGCGCGCGCGATTTTTGTTGGACGAATGATCCGTGTGGTACCTGTCCCGGTCGTGAGACCGAGCCGCGGGCGCGCGACGGACCGCGACGCGCGGCGCGCGACGCGATGGCGCGACGGCGCGCGACGGCGACGCGAACGGCGACGCGCGCGCTCGTCGCGGCGCTCGCGGCGCTCGCGCTCGAAGCGACGACGACGCGCGCGACGACGGCGGCGGAGGAGGCGAGCTTCTACCGAACGACGTACAGCCCGAACGACGCGACGACGTGCGAGGTCGGGCCGTACGGGTGGTTCTGCGAGCCGTCGAACATCGAGTACTCGACGCAGATTTGGGACCCGAACACGGCGTACGAGGCGGACGACGTGACGGCGTCGACGAGCGAGTGCGCGTACTGCGGGATTTGCGCGACGTGCGAGACGGGAAACTTGACGTGCGTGCGAAACGCGGCGGCGGTGTGTTACGAATCGTGCACGGACGATGAGGTGAGGGCGCGGTTGGCGACGTGTGACGTGGAGATGGAGACGTGCATGTCGCTGTATCACGACGTGGTGCGGTACGATTTGCGAGAGAGCGTGGGATACGCGTACGAGTTTTACGTCAACGAGTTCAACGGTAGCGACGCGTGGCTGGGGACGCGGAGCGAGCCGTGGAAAACGCTAGCCAGGGCCGAACGCAGGGTGCGGTTCATACGAACGGTGACGGAGGCGAGCGGGTTGGGGAAGGAGTTATCGGCGCCGATTCAGGTGTGGATACGAGACTTGAAGGCGGACGGAGGCTTGGACGCGAAAAACAACACGCACAACGGGCGGTACTCGGGGAAGACGTACTTGAAATAGCGATATGCCATATCGATAGCGGTTATGAATAGATAGCGTTATAAATTAATCACTCGACGTTGGAATTCACGAGTGTTCGCCGTTTCGCACGTTTCGACTTTTCGTTTGGTTCGCCGAGACCGCACTCGTCGACTCCGGCCGAGCGCTCGACGCGCGACGGTCTCAAGCGTCTAGAAAGCGCGCGATGCGCGTCTGATCCCGCACACTCGCGGAATCATATTCGTTCGACGCAGTACCGCGCGTACGGGCGCTCGAATTTCCTCTGCGCGACGCCTCGCGCGCGTTTCCATCGCCTGGTGATTTAAACGCCCGCGGCCACGATGGGTTCGAAAACGCGCGCGCAGCGCTCGCTCACGCGCGCTCTCGCGCTGACACTCGGCGTGGTAGCCGTAACACTTTGTGGGACATCCATGCGCGCGAGTGCGGTGACCGTGGCGCCGCCCGTGGTGACATTCCAGAGCGCCGTCGCGCGGCGGGTGACGTATCTGGAGGGCGACGCGGCGCTCACGCTGGCGACGTCTTCGACGACGGTGACGGAGGGCACGCCAGCGAGCGCGATCGTCAGCGCGAGTGTAAAAATAGTGAACGCGATGGACGGCGCGAAGGAGGTGCTGGCGGCGACGGTACCAATTGGGGATGAGGGAAGGACGACGGTTACGTACGATGCGACGACTTGGACGTTGAGCGTGAGGAGCGAAAATTACGCGTCGGATGAGGTGGAATCGTATAGCACGACGTCGATATTGAACACGCTTAAAACGCTCACGTACGTGCACAACGGAGAGAACATCGCGATGACACCACGAGGAGTGACGGCGATCGTTACGGATGCGTCCGGGCGGATGAGCGCGCCAGCGTTGGCGACGATCAAGATGAGTCGGACAAACGCGGCGCCTGTGCTCGATTTGAACGGACCGCGAGACGGACAAACGTACTCAGTGGTGTTAACGGAGAAAGAGCGTATGATTGGGGTGAGGCTGACTGATGTGGAATACGCGTGCGGTGACGATGACGACGTCGTCCTCGCAAGCGCCGCCATTGCGAACGTTGATGTTGGGAGTCTTCCAGACGGTGCGGCCGAATATATTTCCGCAGACACCACGGGAACGAGCATCGCATCGGCATGGGACTTCACGCAAAAGAGATTATTGCTTTCAAACTACGACAGCGTGACAAACTACTGTAAAGTTATCGGCACCATTCGTTACCACAACGAAGGAAGTGTGGAACAAGTGACAGGATCGCAGTATGAAGGAGGGGGAGATCAAGTCTCCAATAATCTTAAATTCACAGCAGGAATTCGCGCGTTTAACTTCACACTCACGGATTCTTCCGGTAATTCCGTCACGGCAACTGCGAACGTTGACGTGCAAGAATCTTCTCGCGTCGGCGATGCTTTGTACGACGAACTCATCACCGATCCGTTGTTTTGCAACAATAACGGTAAGCGCGGAAAGAACTCCTCTGTATGCAATTGCACTATTATTCCGCCCGCGGTAGAGTCCGAATACTCTGGTGATGCGTGCGAAACGCACGTGTGTTCGGAGCGCGGCACGTACGATCGTCCGACCCAGACATGCGACTGCATCGATAGTTTTTCAGGTAGCAACTGTGGGATCGAGTGCAACGCGCACGGTACCTACAACTCCTCTACAAATGTATGTGAGTGTAACGTTGGCTTTACTGGGAGAGACTGCAGCGTCGTTTGTGGCGCATGCTCAGCCGAAACTGGTACATGCTCTCTCACCGCGACGTCAGAGGCATCGTGGAACGCCGCGACTAAGGAGTACACTTTGAAGGAACCGCAGTGTACGTGCTCTTTAGGATATTCCGGTTCATCGTGCACACAAGAGTGTCCTTGCGCAACGGAACCCTTGGCGCAACAAGGTACCTGCGGTGCCGATGCATCAGGTGAGGGTATTTGTATTTGCAATCCTGGCTACACCGGCGCCGACTGCACTATTGGATGTACTGTCGAGTGTGGTACGTACGGAGAGTGCTACCCCCCACCAGAGCTTGCTGCAGGTATCAAAGACAAACTGATGGAAATCTATACCGATACGACTATAGGGGATCAATCTGCGCGTGAGGATGCCGCCTTGGCATATCAGGAAAACAATATCACGACGTTGTGCAAATGTCTTGCGGGCGCGGATGGGAAACTTGTGCGGGCGGGAGCGACGTGCAACTTACCGTGTCCCGATTGTGGCTTTGGTGAGTGTACTGAAAATGCAACATGCTCGTGCCTTCCTGGTTACACAGGCGCAGATTGTTCGCAGGCATGTAACGGGAACGGGGCCGTGAGGTACCTGACGTCCGAAGAAGTCGCAACGGTGACCGATCGATTTCCAAACGCGACTTCGACTGGGTTATTCAACACGACAGATGTACACGAGTACACGAGTCCAGATGGACGAGAAATTGCATTTTGCAACTGCGAAGACGGATGGACCGGAGATTATTGCGAAGTTCAATGTGCCACGTGCTCCGCATTTGGCACTTGCGTATTCAACGGTACGCACGGCAACTGTGTGTGCTCTCCGGGATTTACTGGTGCAGACTGCTCGATCACTTGCGTACCATGTGTCCATGGGACGTGTGGACCGACAGGCGCGTGCGTGTGTAACGCAGGGTACTCTGGCAACGACTGCAACATCGAGTGTGGTGATGATATCTACTTGAGTCGAGGAACGAGAAACTTGAACGGCGCATTGGACGGACTTGGCTTACTTGGCACCACGGTGACGTGTGAATGTAACGAGGGCTTCACGGGCCCGATGTGCAACTACAAATGTCCTTATTCGTATAACGCCACAAACGGCGTATGCGTCATGAAAGACGCAAACGATGCGGACTTTGGAGATCCGTGGATGACGGAAGTCGTGTGCAAACCGGGTTGGACAGGCTTACCGCAAGTCAATCGTCTCGCAGACGGGAGTGTCAGTAGAGGACGTGACTGTAACAAAGCATGTGACGCATGCGCCTTCGGGACTTGTCAGGACGACGGCGAGTGTGTTTGCGACTACGGTTACATTTGGCAACCTGCGACGCGTTCGACGGCGGATGTCGGCCGTACGGCTGCGGTGACTCCGTACCCGTGGTGGACCGGAGGCTCCAATGGTGTGTTCGAATCCGCTGATATTGGCGGTACATCGTCCTTATTTTATGATGCGGCATACCACACGTGTGCAATCAAGCATCCGTGTTCCATGAATGGTGAGTATGTAAACGCAACGTGTGCTCCGGGTTTCTCCATGGTCGCGGGCACGGGACAGCCTTGGACGAATGTTGATCCAAACGGAGTCGGTGGATACGGATGTTCGGGCACTTTGGTAGCTGATGGCACATGTCAAGGTGGCGAATACCTCGTCGCGATGCCTTACGTGGAGAAACGAGTGGATGGATCGATAATTCGGGACCCCACTGCCTTGAAGTCACACACTGAGTGGGGGATTATCGCGGGCGCCGTGTGCGCTCCAGATAATAGTACAACTGGGCCACAAATGCCCATCACTGGCGGATATTGCGTGTGCGACGCCTTAAGCGTGGGGAGAAGTGAATTCCCAAGCTCACAGTCATTAACATCGAAAGTTTACGATGAATATTGGCAAGGTTGGGCCGGGTCCACTTGCGACATCCCGTGCGCACCGTGTTCGGGAAATGGCGTCTGCAATTCGACCACGGGTACATGCGACTGCGCCGATGGCTGGACTGGGTATCGTTGCCTAACACCGTGCGAGCCGTGTGTTCACGGCACGTGTCAGTACGACGGTAGTTGCCTGTGCGACGGAACGAGACGGCTTAGAGATCACTCATTCGCTCTGCGTCTTGATCGCGATCCACATTACGCAACCAACGGTGAACTAGCTTCGGGAGAGTACATTCCTCCTTATTACATGAGTGCGATTCAAGTGGAAGACTACGTCTGGGGCGTCGATTCCGTATGCGCTGATCGCCCTGACTGCGCGAGCCGCACAATTGATTCCAAGTTACCCTTCAGACCAAATGAAACGTACTTTCGGTACGGTGTAACCACCGCCGCTGACGCCGTTGGGGCAGCCACTCGCACCGCACTCGAGGCGCAGCTTCTGCAGTATCAAAACGACATTGTCAACATCCCCGAATCAATGCGCGCGGACGATATCTGTTCGAAATTGGATTATAAAAATGACGCAACGACGGGCGAATGCATGGCTTCGCTCGCGTCGACCACAAACTGCGGCGACGACTGGGAAGCTGCCAATCCTTGGGACTGCGACGACGCATTGAAGGCGCATTTCTTACGGATGCGTAAAGAAGCAATCGGAGCCACTCGAGTAGATCTAAAAATAGCGACAGAGTCATCCGATCAGGAGCGCTGGTACACAAACAGTAAAGACGAGCGACAGCGTTTGATGAACGTCTTCCTAGCGGGTATGTACGATGCGACTAGTGGAGAATATGTGACCACGCGCACGACAGGCGCGGATCGTACAATGATTTGGATCATCAATACGCTTATCCACGGTGTGAATTCCGGATTAACAGGCGCCTATACGGGAACAACATGTTCCATTGCGTGCGACGCGTGTGATCCAGATCACGGGACGTGTCAACTGAATGGCAAGTGCGAATGTGAAACCGGTTGGTACGGAGAAAGGTGTGACAAGTCCTGCAATTGCTTCAAAGAGTACGCCACAAATGAAGATGGTAGTGTTTCCGAAGTCATCAAAACGACCGCACACGGAGTGCAGATTCGATCATGGGGATTCTGCAAGCGAGACGGGACTTGCGTGTGCGGTACCGACGATGGAGGGGTACAATATTCTGGCGAAGATTGTTTCGTACCCTGTGCTCCGTGCCACAACGGCGCGTGCCAAGCAGACAGCACTTGCCTTTGCAATAAAGGATGGTTGGGCACGACTTGTGACATTCGAAATTTTACGGAATGTCTCCCATGCAATTACGATCACGGCGCTTGCCTCACCGACGGTACGTGCAAATGCGACGTCGGTTGGACTGGGTTGTCTTGCGATGTTCAATGTAACCCTTGCGTTAATGGCTACTGTCAGATGGACGGATCGTGTGCATGTCAAGATGGTTGGTCGTTTGTCGACTGCTCTCGGCCCGAGGCTTCTTCATTCATCGTCAAATCTGAATTCACGGAGGGACCAGAGGGCTGGACGGTGTACAATAATTCGTGCTCGGGTGAGCTCGCCGAATCAATTTTATCTGGCAATGTCTACGACCCGTTCGCGATCAATTCGGAGCAATTGATGCGCGGAGAGTGCAATTTTGCGTTCGCAGGTGGCGACAGCGGGTTACTCTGGGAAGGGATAAGCGGATATCTACACCTCACGGACAAGTTGACGGACGATTCCACGAACGGACTCGCGTACTTGCGCGCACCCGAAAAATTCACGGGTGATTTGCTGAGTAAAAATGCATACGGCGCTTCGATAACGTATTCATTGTATATGGTGGAGTCAGCGGCAAATTCTGCGGCAAACGCGGGGACCGCGCATGTGGAGGCGCATCAAACATCGGCGTACGATATCATTCTCATGGGCGGTCGACCGCGGTACAACCGCGAAGTGCCAGTGTGGGGTTCTCGCGATCAAGTGTATAATTGGAGCCGAACAAATTTCCCAGAGCTCGGGCTGAATCAGCAACTCTCGCGTGCGCAGACCATAGCAATCGTGGAACAGTACCTCAACACACCGCAAGTCTTTCTTGGATATAAAATTGACTCTGATCAAAAGGGGTATCCGCCGACGTCTTGCTCTGCGGCGAGATGCGGTTTGAATTTCAAGGTTGATCTCTTGGAAAGTGCGGGATGGAAAAACCTGGAGCCAGTCCTTTCAGGGTTCAAGTGGTCGAATGATCCCGCTGTGCATTACATGGACGGAACGGTCTACACCACTCGAACCTCAGGTAATCCTTACGACCCATTTTCCGGTTTGACGGCGGCGACGCTTAACTTAGCTGCAGACATACCCATCGTCACAGATACGACTGGTCGAAGTGATGGTGGTACAGTACTACAGCAATCGAGCGGTAGAGAGATTGCGCGAGATCGCCTCGACTTTGATGTTTATCCAGAGGTTTACGAGGCAGTTGTGGCGAACCGTCTATCGCGGACTGGTAACCCTGCCACATTTAGCGATCTTGCTTGGTGCTTGGCGTCGCTCACAGAAATTTTGGTGCGAGCCGACTATTACGTTCAAGAAGCAGTGGATCCTTCGGCCACAGTTGTGGGCGAGTCCATTCGGTTCGATTCGTTTGGTATCGGGACGTTTGTGGACGTGAATGCCGAAGAACAACGTCAAATCTCGCTGTTCAACTACTACAGACAATACAAAAACGATTACTCTGTCGCGTACCTCGATGAGCTTTACGAAAGCATGCGGCCGAGTGTGTGTAAGGGCAAATGGTACCTCACCGGCGATCCAGACGCGAGTTTGGGCGATGCGTGCAAGCAAGATCCGGCGCAGCTGCGCGTCACGTGCGCTGGGATTTTCGACACTACCACCACCGAACTTGGAGATTATTGCGTCATCAAATGCCCTGGATACGACGCCGCGGCGGGAACGACGTGTTCTGGTTTCGGAACTTGCGGGCTTAACGATGCGAACGTACCGACCTGCACGTGTAACGAAGGCTACACCGCCTCCACGACGGGATGTGCGTCCTCTGGCGCACGATAGAGAAACCACGCAGTAGAGTCGAAAACAATTGTTTCCACAATGAATACTAATTCTTAGCTAAGTTTCTGTAGTGCCGGTAGATTCATCGATAATAGTCGCGTACATACTCTCCATGCGCGTGCAGCGCGCTGCATATTCTGTAAGCTTGCCTTTGGTACGAGCCAACTCTCGGCGCAATACGAGCTGCGAGCCTTGCGACTCGGCCAAATTCAACTTTGCCTCGACTAACTCGATAACATGCGCATCGAGAACCTTACGCACGTCGCACAGCTCCTCGGAGACGGCTCGCAAGTCACACTTTGCCTGCGCGGCTTCCGCCTTTGCCGTGTTCGTCGACGCGCGGTGCTGCTCATCCGCGGAACGCTTCAATGCCGTGGTGAGTGCGGTAGTTTCTGCGACAATGTTTGAGCACTGCTGACGCAAGTCATCGCACTCGACGTGCTTTTGCTCCAACTCGCGTTCGAAGACCTTCTCGGCTTCAGCGCGAAGTTTCAGCTGTGAATCTAATTTTCGCTGAAATGCAGCGTGTGCGTTCTTATGACTTCTGCTCAATGTTTCGATCTGTGTGTCCGCGGCGTCCAACTGCGATTTATATCGCTCAATCTCGCGCGAATGTGCGATTCGCTCGGCCTCCAGCGTCGCCGTAGCTTCGTCTGTGTCTTTTAGACTCTTCAACCGCGCGATGTCCGAGTCTCTTTCTCGAAGAGAACGTTCCAAAGCTTCGATATGAAAACCTTGATCCTTACTCGCTCGCACGGCCGCGTTCCGTTCCTTTTCAATCGCCGCGATGTCAGAAAGAACTCTGTCGATGGCGCGCTCCTTCTCGCGCAGCGTTTTCTGCGCCTCCTCCTTCGCCGCCGCTATTTCTGATTGAGCGCGAGCCGACTCGTTCTCGACCGCGCGTCGCTGCGTCGCGAGCTCTTCTTTCGTCTTCTCGAGTTCATTTCTCACTGCCTCAAGTCTCACCTCCATGTCCGCATTGAGTCGTCGCTGCGCCTCGAGCTCCGCACGCGCCTGTTCTTCGCGACGCTCGCTCTGCCGCACGATTACGGGCGAAACGCTCTCCGCCACCGGGCTCAAAAGCTGTTGAAATCCGCTTAAATCTTGTTCTCGCAACAGATTCGGAGGCGTCGCATCCGTCACTGCGGAGCTCTCGCTCTCCAAGCCGCTCACCATGCTCAGCTCCGTCGCACCGTCCGCCGACGCGTTCGCGTAATTCTTCAACCACGTCGCCCGTATTCGGCACCGCAGCGTCATCGTTTTCGCCCCTCCCACGCCTCGCGCGCCATCCTTCACCGTCAGCGTCATCACGCACGCCTCCTCCCCTCCCAATCCTCCTCCCGTCTCCACGGTCGCGAATCTCGCGAAATCCACGCTCGCCTTCGCCGTCGTCGCGAACGCGTCGTCCTCGCCGTCGCCGTCGCCGCGCGCCCGCTCCGCCTTCACGTCGAACGCCTTCGCCTCGAACGTCGTCCCTCCGTCGCGCGCCGCGCGCCGTCGCAGCGTCACCACCGCCGTCGTCCACCCCCCGTCGTCGCTCGTCGTCTCCCAGTTCGCGCGTCCCGCCGTCGCCGTCGCCGTCGTCGTGCGCTGCACCTTGGCCCCGCGCGACCATCGCACGCGAAATCGCGATCGCGCGTCGTCGTCGTCGTCGATCGCGCGCCACGTCAGATCGACCGGTCGCAGATCGATGCGAAATTTTTCGCCGCGCTCGCGCCCGCGCGCGCGCGCGAGCGCCCTCGCGAGCATCGCGGGCGACGCGATTCGCGACGCCAACCGTCGCGTCGCCGACTGACGCGGCGCGATTTTGAATTCATCAATCCGCACTCGATCGCGCGTCGATCGCGCGAGATCGCGCGCGCGCGCGCGACGTGCGACCGCAAACGCGTCCGCGATAATGTCCGCGAGCGACGACGGCGACGCGGGCGACGCGGGGACGACGCGCGAGGGCGCGACGGCGCGGGACGCGCGACAGGCGTGGATTTCATTCGGCGACGACGACGCGACGGATGCGACGGTGGACGCGCGCGCGGGACGCGGGGACGCGCGGGAGACGGGCGTTCGCGCGGAGGACGTCGATGAGCTGGCGCGCGCGCGCGCGCGGTTGGTGGAGGCGGAGACGAACGCGCTGCGGGCGACGAGCGCGCTCGACGCCGAGCGAAGACGGCGAGAGGAGGAGCGCGCGCGAACGCGCGGGTTGATCTTAGCCGCGGCGGGGTGCGCGACGATCGAGACGAGCGCGAGGGATGATTTCGGAGAGAGCGCGGACGCGATGGGAGGGACGAGGATGGTTTCGGCGTACGCGGCGGCGGAACGGGGAGGGGAGCGGCGCGCGCTGGAACGCTTCGTCGAGCGGGCGAGGGAGGGGAAGACGGCGAGCGAGGGAGGGGTGAAGATGACGCTCGCGGACGCGGAGGCGGTGCTGGAGGACTTTAGAACGCAGGATGCGGTGTTAGAGGCGGCCAAGTCAGAGGCGACGATGCGGGAGGCGTTGTTGGCGCGCTTGCAAGCGGAGACGGAGTCGAGCGCGCGGAGACTGCGAGATCACGACGAGGCGCACGCGCTGTTGACGGCGGAGATCAGTGACTTGCGCCAGGCGCTCGCGAAGTCGAAATCGGAGGCTAATGGCTTGGCGGAAGAAACGACGGCGCTGAATGAGGCTTTGACGAGCGCGAAGGCGGAAGCGCTCGAATGGAAAAACGCGGCGGAGACATTAAAGCAAATGCGTCCGAACGACGCGGCAGTCGGCGTCGGCGAAGGTGGCACGGGGAATAAAATGTTAGTTTTAGAGCTCGAGTGCGCGCTCGAGGCGTTGACGACGACGAGAGCTGAGCTTCAAGACGTCGGCGCGCGGCTGTTGGAAACGCAACATCGCGCTGAACGCGCGGAGAAGCGTGAAGCTGTTGCCGCGGCGGCTTTGGAAGCAAGCGAATCTCGTTCAAAAACATCACCGAGCACCGTTTCGCTCGGTAACAAAGGGGCGTCGCGAGAATTGAAAGAACGACTCGATCGCGCTGAAGTTCGCGTTGCGCAGCTCACGAGACGACTGGAGGCGATCGGAGGTGAACATCGCAAAGAACTCGCGATGCTTCAAGCTGAACACGAGCGACTCTCGTTGAACTTGAAAATGATGCACCTGACGCACGACGACGCGACGGAAGTGATGCGGTTAGAAATAGGGGACGCGACGCGCGAAGCCGCCGCGCGCGCGCGCGCGGAAAGAGATGAATATTGGCGTCGCATTTTGGATGAAGAACGAGAGTGTCACGCGAACCAAATCGAGAGTGTTCGTCAAGACGTCGAAAACGAACTCATCACAAAGAACACCAAGTTGAACAGAATCAAGCACGACCTCGTGCAAATGCTGAAAGATGCAACGTGAAACTACCGGTACCGTTAGAAGTTTTCAAATAGCATTTCTACTCTTTCGGTTTGATGTAAATGGTCGGCGCGTACGCTGGCACCACTTCTACTAATTTGGGCTTTTTTGTATCTGGAACGTCTTCGTTGGTTTCTTCGTCGTCTCCGAAGTCAAACGCGCGAATTATTGCTTTCATGAGTAACCCGAGCTCGTCCGCGCGAACGTGATACGCAGCGGCCACGCCGCTTATCCCAGACCCAAACTGTTGACGTACTCCGCTCGCATCATTCGCCAAGTCTGCGCATCGTTTGATCTCGCGCGCTACATCTCGTAACAAAGATGAAACATCGTCATCACAACGATCTTCGTCTTTTGTGTCGAGATATGCGTTGAATCTTCCACGAAATAACGCCAGTACGACGTAGTCGTCGACACTCGCCAGAATCTCAGCCTCGGACTCGTCTCCGGTCATCGTGCGCTCGAGCAAAACGCCGATCGATGTATCATAGTCTACATCGTCCGAATGACTTTCGTCATCACCGCTGTCCACGTCTCTAAGAAATTCGAACGACGCGATTCGAAGTAAAGCTAAAAGTGGGCGCGACATGGCGCCGTTGGCGTCGATTTCGAGCTCATCCACCCCGTCGTAACTCTCAGTCATCCAACTATGAACGCTCTCGAACGAGATGTCGCCGGCGTCGCGCAACAGCCCAAAGCCGAATGAACTCGTAGCGACGCGATTATCGCGTTCGACAAACCCATATTTATACAACAACACGGTGTTGTCGTGGTCGTCGCCGAACGAGTTGAATAATTCTTCGCCCCGCTTCGCCGTTCGACACGTCACCAGCGTCAGCGCATCCGCGTCCGCGTCACCGCATCCAACGACGTTAAAATGAGCGCCGTCTGAACCGCCTTTATGATTAAACAAATCAGCGAAAGGCACCAACCCCTGCCCGAGCGCGTCGTCCACGAAGAACGCGCGACTCGCGACGAGCGTCGCCGCGTCCCTGAACTCCTCCAGCGTCGGCATCTTCACGCCGCGCCGCGCGAATCGCTCCTTCATCTCGCGCGCGAACGTGTTATAATCATCCGCGATGGCGCGTTCGTCCGCCCCGAGCATCCCCTCCACCGTCGTCCCCCGCAGCGCTCTCCGCGCCTCGTCGTCCGCCGCGAACGTCGACGGCAGCGCCTCTCGCGCCGGCAGCGTCTTCAAATACGCCGCAAACGTCGATTTCGCTCCCAACGACCGCTCGTGCGCCACCGCGACGCACAGACCGACGACCCCGCTTCCGCGCGCGCCCTCGATGGCGCCCAGCGCGCTCGTCGCCGTCGTCAGGCACGCGCTCTTCGGTATCGTCGCCAGCGTCGTCCCGACCGCCAGCGTCGCGCGCGCGCACTCGACGAATCGTCCGCGGTCGCCGTCGCCGCGCACCGCGCACCGCGCGTCGTCGCGCGTCACACCGCGCGCGCGCATCCAATCGAGAAAGTCGTCGTCGCGCGCGTCGCGCATCGCGCGTCGCGGTATGGGAAAAAAGTATTTGTAAAGTAGGGTTAGGGTTAGGGTTAGGGTTAGGGTTATCGCGCGGCACGCGCGTCGCGACGCGAGTTCGTCGCGCGTCGACGCGCGAGTGCATGACGACGGCTCGCGCGCGCGCCGCGCCGCGCGTCGCGGGACGCGCGCGCGCGACGACGCGTCGAACGACGGCGCGCGCGACGCGCGTCGTGGACGCGGATGCGTACGCGAGAGAGGTGGCGCGGCGCCTCGTGGCGCAGCACGACGCGGCGGCGACCATGCGCGGCGCGGTGTACGACGGCGCGCTGGACGTCATCGTGCGAGTGAACGACGCGCGATGCGCGCCGGTGATGCGACTGTACGACCGTGGATTCACGCGCGGGCACGCCGTGTTCGACGCGTGCACGGTGCACGAGGGACGGTGCCATCTGTTGGCGGCGCACCTGAGAAGATTCGCGCGAAGCGCGCGGGAGGCGGGCGTCGGCGAGATGAACGACGAGGCGCTGGCGACGATGGAGGCGCTGGTGCTGGAAGTCGTGGCGCGGGGCGGCGTGACGCACGGGCAAGTTCGGATGTACGCGACGAGCGGGTGCGAGTCGGAGAATTTTTCGCTGTGCGGCGCGACGGATTCGCCGCCGACGTATTACGTCGTGGCGTACGAGAAGGATCCAGACGCTTGGATGGTTGTGCGCGGGTTAACGGCGTCGTCGTCGCCGGTGCCGATCAAACCGCCTCGTTACGCGACGTTGAAGTCGACAAATTACTTGCCCAACGTAAACGTAGCTCAGATTGCGCGAGGGAACGGGGTCGATGTCGGCGTATTTTTGACGCAAGACGGAATGATTGGCGAAGGACCTGGCGCGAACGTAGCGTTCCTGACTCCAGACGGCACGTTACGAACGCCACCAGCGACGAATGTTCTCGGAGGAATCACCATACAAAGACTGCGAGAGTTGATCGAAACCGAAAGCAATCGCAAAGCGCTCCGAAAGGTGGGAATAAAACGCTTCGACGATTCACAGCCGTTATCCCCGTTCGTCGTGCTGGGCGCTGAGGAAGCCATGCTCGTCGGCAGTGCGGTGGGTGTGCAGGGAATCATTTCGTGGGATGGACGGCAGGTAGGCGACGGTCGCGTGGGGCCGGCGACGAGTTTCCTCGCCGAATTACTGCTCGATGACATGAGGTCTATATAGCATTGGTTTAGTTTACATGTGAATTTATCTTTTGATTCGCTCAACACACGTTGGAGCAGCATCTCGACTGATGGTTTGCCATCAGATTCGTCTCGCAAAGTGCTCCGGGCGCGCCGCCGGCGCTCGGACGAATGACGCGACCGTGCACGCCATTGACATCGCAGTGCGTGAGCGTCCATACGTAATCTGACTTAGTGCCCACGCACGATGGATCGTGCATCGACGTACTCACCGCGTTTCCGCGGCACAAGTCACCACCTCTGGCGACACAATTCTTTCTAGCGACGTCGAACGTCTTCTTTGCGCATCCCGCGCTGTCACCGCAGACAAATGGAAATCTCACTCGATTGTCTTGTCGCCAGTTCAACTCAGAGCAACATCGCATGTGCGGTGCGTTGCAAACCTTTGCACGAACAAAGGTGTGCGCGTCCGGAAGTGGTAAATCATTTTGACGAGCGTAGGACTGCGCCGTTTCGAGTGCCTCGTGTTGTAACGACTCGTTTCGATAGTATTGCGCCGCTTCTGTTTCCGTGTTCACTGGAACACAGTCAGAAGGCGCCGCCGGATAGGATGGCGTCGAGGCCGGATAGGTGGCCGGATAGGTGGCCGGATAGGTGGGCGTCGAGGGATTTCCGCCTTCCGTGTCAGCTGGATTTCCCCCAGGTGTTGAACTCGTAGGCTCACGCGACGCTGGCGCATTGTCCACGTGGACGTCGACGTCAAGATGAAGGTTGACGTTGATGTCGTATGGCCCCGAAGGTGCCAACGCTGATGCTTTCTCAGTAGTTTGTGCTTCCAACAATATCACGGCATCGCTGATGATCAAACCGGCGGCGCGTAAGTCATCATAAACTTCGCCTTGCGTCGTGGTCACAGCAGAGTTGGTTTGATTGGCGACTTCTAACACACTTTCGATCGTCGTCGAGGTCACGGTGTAGTTCACATCGATCGCCGATGTTTGCAATAGTCGTCGACTACTCGACGAGACGACATCCTTCACAGAGCTGATGCTTATGTCCTCTGGCGCGACTTTGTAAAATGTGGCCATGCCAACTTTGAAAAGCCGACTCTGCGTTTCGCCAAATGCGCCTGCGTGGTAGCCAACAAGTCTAACCACACTCTTTGTCTCATACACGATTTGTGCGATCGGTTCGGAATATGTCGGACCTACCGCTGGCGTCTCGCCCGGCACGGGGCTCGGTGTCGGGAACGCGCTCGGACTTGGCGTCGGGTACGCGTTCGGCGTCTCGCCCGGCACGGGGCTCTGTGTCGGATACGCGTTCGGCGCCTCGCCCGGCACGGGGCTCTGTGTCGGATATGCGTTCGGCGTCTCACCCGGCACGGGGCTCTGTGTCGGATATGCGTTCGGCGCCTCGCCCGGCACGGGGCTCTGTGTCGGGTACGCGTTCGGCGTCTCGCCCGGCACGGGGCTCTGTGTCGGATACGCGTTCGGCGTCTCGCCCGGCACGGGGCTCTGTGTCGGGTACGCGTTCGGCGTCTCGCCCGGCACCGGACTGGATGGTTCGCTTGATGCACTTGATATGACAGGTACTTGCGTCATTTCGCCGTTCGTCACTTGATCCAGACCAGCCTCTTGCAGATCAGTCATGAGCTCGTTCTGAATTGCTTCTGCATTTTCACTGTCCATGAGATCAGTTATTTCTTGAGCCACAGCGTTGGCAGACTCTTCAGTCGGCAACTCGGCGACGAACTCAACGTCGAGCAAATCCGTCAGTAAGCGTCGACCGGTCGATGTGTGAACTACTGTCACGTCGATTATGCGAACATGCGCGAATGCAATCCCCAAAAACCTTGCCATACCTGCCGTAAAGGCGTTACGGGATACCGCATCAAATGTGTTCATGTCGTAACCATCAATGCGAAGCACGCTATCCACCAAGTACACTTCCGCATCTGATGCGTTAGATAAAACCTTGATCTCGTCAAGAGCTTTCAAGAAATTGGTTTCTATCGTCTCATCATCATTGAGATCTGTTAGTTCTTCCTCTTCCGTGACCGGCGTCGAAGTCTCAGGTGCGAGAACCTCGATTTCAACTTGCTCCGAGACTTCTTGCTTCTTCGCGACGGGCAACTCTTCTATCTCGATCTCCTCGACTTCTGCCAAGCCGTTTTCTTTGATATCAAGTAAGAGCGTACCAAGTAAGTCGTTCGTGACGAGACTCGAGTCCGAGTTGGACGTCGACGATGGATATTGGTCATCGCTCTCTATGGGGGGAGATCTTGCTGGATATGCATCCGCCTCTGACGGGTATGCATCCGCCTCTGACGGGTACACGTCCTGGTCGACATCACGTGAAATCGGGGTCGACGTCCCCCCAGATAATTCATTCAAGAGAGCCATCGTCTTTGCGTCTTCTTCTTCGCCGACGATGACTTCGTAATTAACTTTCACGTTGGATGACGAAATTCCGAGTTGTGCGACGTCCCCCGAAGATACAATATTGGTGTCAAAGTATTTGATATAGCCTTGCCCACTGACGGAGAGGACTCTGATCAAATCTGATGTCACTGTTCTTTGTAAAGCCTTGCTCATGAACTCCGACAGACCGGCTTTCAGAAAGTCTTTCTTGGCTTCATTGAAAGTTTGCACGTTGATGCCCTTCAACTCCAGTGCAGACTGAACAACATTGATAGTCTTGGTGATATTCTGCACCATGACAATCGTCTTTGGTGGCGGTGGCGGCGAAGGCGGCGGTGGCGGCATGTGCTTCTCTAAAACCACGCGAGGATGCCCAATTGTAAGTGAAGTTTGCACGTTTGTCAATCCTTTAAAGTGCAAGACGTGCAGGAAGTTTTCTGATATCGCGCTAGGCTCTTGCATCAGTAACAAAGCCTCAACGATGATCGTCGCTTTGTGAGGATTATTCTCCTTCATTTTGTAAGCCACTTGAGTCCCTTCGACTAACGAAGCGTTCTGCATCAGAGCGATCGATATGTCATCATTGTGAGCCATGAAGAATGTCAACATGGAGCGACGCAATCTCTCTCGCGCAGTGGCGTCGAACTCCTCGGGAGTATATCCCACGATCTGCAAAGCACCCGTAATTGCAAGATCCGCGCCAGGAATGCTCGTCGGCGGCAAATTCGTCGCAACTGGTTCGTTTTCCGTGACGTTCGATGGCGTTTGAGTTGTGTTTGCCGTCGGAGCCACGGGCTTACCTTCGACAGTTGTCGAGACATTCGTGACGAGTTCGTCACTCGCCGTCGGACTCGGACTTGCCTCCTGTTCCGTAACCAATGGTGGCTCTTGGAAGGTGGCTTTCGTGACGGTTAAGCCTGCTCCGTTAAACAGAAGTCTAACCTCATCGTTTGGTTCATCGAGCACGCTCTTGATATCTCCCACGACTTGCGACATCTTGTGTGACGACGTGGTCAAGATGACGAATGCGACATGGACCCCATGCGATGTGCCCACGTCTTGTGATGGCGTCACGTCCATTATCACAACTTCATCAGAAGTGATGCCGAAGAATATCGCCAATCCCTTAATAAATGCACGCCGCGAGACGTCATTGCTCTCAAGACTATGGACCGTAACGCCGATTAATTCAATTTCGCTCGTGATCATGAAATCGGCCACGAAATCGCTGTCGTCGTCATTCGGGGGACGTGCCTCGTCATTCGGGTATCCCTTGTCATGCGGATAACCATCGCGAGAAGTGATGACCGCATCGTCCGCGGAGTCGCCAATTCCTAAACCGGAAGGAAGCGCAGGTGCTTGTACTGCTTCACCTCGCTCTTTGCACAAGGTGCCCATGCTTGGAACCTTGTAGTATGTCGCGGCGCCCACGATGCCACTTTTTGTCCTCGCGCTATCTCGCCAGACGTGTGCCTCGAAATGGGCAGGTGCGCGTAGGAGACTGCAGTGAGAAGACATCGCGTGAGACCTCTCAAAATAATTGAAGCCATGACACGCAGCGGTGTCGTCGCAAGCCTTTGCGCATTCATCGAGCGAAACCCCTTGAAAAGCAAACTGGTACGGACGCATGCAACGCGCGACCGAAACAGTGGATGTAGCTACGCTACGAGAGACATGTTCCGTGCTGCAAAGACGACACACCGTACTTTGAAGACTAAAACTCTCACAACCATCCTTCGCTCTGCACGCCTGAGAGCAGCCAGTGAGTGTATCTGCTGAAGTGTCCCCCAAATCGTTGCACGTCTTCATGCCCTGCACGGCGCAGAAATTAGCATCAAACTTTATTTCAGCAGCAATGCTTGATCCATCGAGGATACTACTCTCGTAAGGGAGCACGAGCAAAGGATCATGCGCCAATTTTCCGCTCCGATACGCGTACATCGTCTTACTCCTACAGTCGGGAGAGTGAACAAATTGACATTTTGTGACACCCATACCGCACGTCGCTTGTCGAACTGTCGAATTCCCAAGCCGCGAAGTTTCATCTAATCGCACTGATCCAATCGAGCCAATCGCCATGACCGAAAGCGCCGATGCTCCGACAGCCACTATTTTAAGATAACTTGATCTTGAGACCAAACCGTGACTTTTGCCGCTCGATGATCTTGACACATGCTCGCCGACGTCAGTCTTCTTAGCAGTGTCCGTGCCGTACGCTGAATTGGCTTTGCCATCAACAAGCGAAATTTTCACCTCTCCATCTCCATCCTTAGTGTCGTTATGTAACGCAACGAGCGCACACACGGCGACGCACGCGGAAATAATTGCCATGACGTCGGCGCGAACCAACGCACGAGAAGGAACAAAGCGAGCATTTCCAAGCAATGCTTTCGGCCCTTGAAAGGCGATTTTCACCGATGGTCCGTCTTGGCTCGCAACCACACTTTGCTCCGTTCCAACGCTGAGCTCAATCGGTTCCGAAATCAACGCGCCGCTAAACCAAGGAGCCGAGAAACCCCTGGCGCTGGCTTCCTCATTGCCCCCTCTCGAGGCGAGCAGCTGTCTCTTACCCCCCTGCAGTCGCTGATAAATCTTGAGCTCAGTACCGTACTTCCAACCTCTCTTATCGGACGCAAAGGCAATGAATTCATACTTGCCCTTCGGAACGCACATGGACTGATGGCGAGTGACACCGTAGTCTTGTGTCCTAAACCGCTTCGCCGTTTTCATGACGAGCGATCCCGCCTCATCCTGGACTATCCAGGACATACCCTCGGGCGGCACGCTATCACCGTACTTCGACGCTTTCAGAACGACAGAAAGCTCAACTTCATCCATGGCGCAGGCTGAAGGGATATGAAAGTGGTAAACGCCGCGCAAATCGATGTTATCTTGCGTCGCATCTTGCACACCGATGTACACATCATTTTTGTCATTCACCATTGCCTGTGATCTCGTGGTCAAGTATGTAAACCCGTCGCTTTCATCACCTTCTTCGCGCGTGACTCTCACGGCCAACTGGTCGTCGACACGTCCACGAGACATCGCTCCGTTTAGATGGAGCGTGTAATCGCGACCTCGAAGCAAGCACATCTTCTTCTGCCCGGTCGCGTGGCTTGTCCACTTGCTCAGCAAGTCACCGCTGTCATCCAATAAGCGGTGCTGCATGCTTCGCGCGACGCCTGCGTGACGCGCGAATGCGGTGTCCACGACCACATCTTCGCATGACTCGAACCGATCACCTAAAACGCCCACGTTTTTACCCGACGCCGTCCTCAGCTTGAGCGCCGCGTACGTCGTGTGCGCCTCTCCATTCTCGTCATCGGCGCCAAGCCGCATCAGCAACGCATCGCCCGTCTCCTTCTCGACTCTTATGGAATACTCATCATCGTCGCCTCGCGCGCCCGCGGTCGTGATTTCAAAATCGTTCGGTTCGCTCAGGTCCACGCACGTCGTCTGCGCCCCCGCGTCTCGAAACTCAAACCTTTGCCAAAGCTTCGACCCATCGCGAAGCGCGATCGACACCCGTCCGCGCTTAGGCGCCTCTAGCAACACGAGTCTCACGTTCTCACACCCCTCGTGTGCATCTTCAAACGCGCGTTGGCGCTCGACGAGCTCGCTAATCTCATTCAACATCCCGCCAACACCCTCGCTCTTCGTGTTCGTCGACGTTCTCTTCGCCACCGCGCCGTGCGCGTCGACGCCCTCCGCCGCGCACCCACCCCGCGGGACGCACATCACGACGCACGCACCCACGAGCGCGGCGATCGTCGCGCGAATCGACGCCCTCGCGCGCCCTCGCGTCGCGCGTCCACGCGCGCGTCGTCGCGCAGCCTTCGCATCCGCATCCGCGCGTCGCGCGTCCGCGTCCGCTCGCGCGCTCGCGCGCGCCGCGCGATGGCGTCGCGCCGCCGTCATCGCGCGTCGCGACTCGGCGTCCATCGCGCGCGCGCGCGTCGGTCTCCCGCGCGTCACCATCGGGGCGCGCACGATGCGATGCGATCGATCGCTCGCTCGCTCGATCGATCGATCGACCGACCGCTGGCCGAGGTTCGATCGCGAAAATTCAAACCCGCGCGCGACGAACGAACCCGCGCGCGCGGTGGACACTCCATGCCGCCGCCCGCGCGCGCGCCGGACGCGGCGGACGTCGACGACGACGACCTCGAGCGCGAGTACGCGATACTGGCGAGATGCCTGCGGGCTCGCGCGGACGCGGTGCGGGATAAACCGACGCGAATTCGCGTGCGCGCGTGGTGTCAACACCTGGACCAGCGCGAGCGCGTGCGCGCGTTGCGGGAGAATAGAAACGCGCACGCGCGGTTGCTGCTGGAGATGCTGCGAGCGACGCGCTCGGACGCCGCGCCGCGTTTGGCGCGGCCGTTCGATCGAGCGCCGCCGAGCGGGCGAGTGGGACGGTTTTGTAGGGACGACGCGGTCGGTTGGAATTTGACGCGAAGGGTCGTCGAGGACGACGTCGAGCGGGAGATCGGTGGTGGCGCTCGAGAGAGAGCGAAGGACGCATGCGTGAGCGTGAGCGTGAGTGGGGATGGCGAGGACGCGCGCGCGGAGGAGATGCGACGGATGGTGGAGATTGAGGCGTCGGCGTCGGCGTCGGCGTCGCGGCGCGTGTCTCGCGACGACGCGAAGGATTCGTATCCGGCAGTGGTCGTCGCGAGGGAGAGACCGCGCGATACACGACGAGTGGAGGAGCTAGAAACTGAACTTAAAAAGTTACAGGCGAAGAGCGAGCGGCAGACGAAGAAGATCAACGCGCTCAAGGAGGAGCTCGCGACGGAACGAAGGGCGCGCTCGAACGAGTTGCAGACGGTGCGCGCAAAACACGAGCGCGAAATGCGCGATCTGGTCGCGTCGGTGAGCGGGGTGCAGAAATCAAATGTTCAACGGCGACGTCGGGTGAGTTCGAACGAGTATCCGCCGCCGCCTTCGAGGATAGTATCGGGCGCGGACGAGTTTGATGCGTTCATCGCCGGCTTCGCGGCCGAAACAGACAGACTGAGGAAAACGCTCGAGCACAAGAGGTTTTTAGCGTAGGTTAGGTAGATATTTCAATCAAAGATCATAGAGCTTGGTGTACTTTTCAGTCAAATAAGTCACGAATTCTGCCGCATCGAGCGGCTTGCCTGTGACTTTCATCATCAACTCGTCTACGCTGTCGCACTCTGATCCGCGCTCGTGCACGTTGACGCGCAACCAAGCCAAGAGTTGGGCGAATTCACCTCGCTTGATCTGCCCGTCCAAATCATCGATCGAGCACTTGGCGGCGTTGAAGATTTGACACGCCAATATTTGGCCGATTATGTACGTCGGGAAGTAGCCGATGGCTCCAGACCCCCAGTGCACGTCTTGTAAAACTCCTTGTTTGTCGTTCTCGATGTCAACGTTCAGATATTCCTTCATCTTCGCGTTCCAGAGCTTGGGCAAATCATGTACGGTAATTTTACCGCTCAACAAATCCATCTCCAATTCCGTTCGTAGGATAACATGCATGGGATAGGTGACTTCGTCGGATTCGACGCGAATGACGCTCGGCTTCTTCACGACGTTGTACCCGGCATAAAGCGCTTCCTCGGTGACGCCATCGAACCTCCCGGGAAACGTCGATTGTAACTTTGGGAGAAGGAAATGCGCAAAAGGCTCGCTCAGCGCCACCATGCGCTCCCAGAGCAGCGACTGCGATTCGTGCACACCCATCGAGTGCGCTTCGCTCACCGGTTGCCCGCGGTAGTCGATTGAGCGTCCTTGCTCGTACGCGCTGTGACCGGCTTCGTGCACGCATCCTGACAAACCTTCGAGCAAATCATCTGCTTTGTACCTCGTTGTCATTCTGACGTCATCTGGCCCGCAACCACCCGTGAAAGGATGCACGCTGACGTCCAAGCGCCCCTTGGTTAAATCAAATCCCAGAGCAACCGCGACGTCTCTCGCGAGTTCAGCCTGCTTATCGACGTCAAACGTCCCACTGAGCGGATTCGCGCGTCCTCTCAGCGCCTTTGGACCATCTTTCGCGTACACCTTTTCGATCAGCGGCACCACGCCCTCGCGCACTACGGTGAAAATCTCACGCAGTCGCGCCGAAGTCATCCCTCGCTCGTAGTCGTCCAACGCGACGTCGTACGCGTCCGCGCCCGGCGCGATCAATTCGCACCGCGCCTTCGTCAACGCCACCCATTCCTCCAGCACCGGCGCGAACGCTCCGTACTCTCCGCTCTCTCTCGCCTTCACCCACGTCTGATACCCGCGCGAGCCGAGCTCCGCTCGTTTCTTCGCCATCTCGCTCGGAATCGCCGTCGCCTTCGCGTAGCTCTCCTTCGCTCTTCGCACGTTCGCCCCATCCTTACCGCGCAGCGTCCCATCGCATGCCTCGATCAGCGCACCGAGCGCCTTCGACGTCGCCTTGTCGTGAATCACGCCCGCGAGCGTCGCCATCGCGCGCGCGCGCGCGTTCGCCGCGCCGTCGCCCGACGGCATCATCACGAGTTCGTCCCATCCCGCGAGCCCCTCGAGCGAGCGCAGGTCGTTCAGCGTCGCGAGCTCGCGCTTGAGCGCGTCGTACGACGCCTCGCGCGTCGCCATCGCGCGCGCGCGCCGGCGTCTCGGCGCGAGCGACGCGCGGGAGACGGCGAACGCGCGCGCGAGCGTCGTCATATGACGCCTCGCGCGTCGCGCGCGTCCGACGCCCGGCGCGTCGCGCGCGACGTCGGCGGCGGGGCGCGCGCGCGGCGACGGGCGCATCATCGCGCGCATCGTCGCGCGCGCGGGGGCGCGGCGACGCGCGGCGCGCGATGGTGCGCGAGGAGAGACGACGAGGAGCGCGACGCGCGCGTCGGCGGTGACGATGGGGAAAACGCGACGACGCGCGCGCGCGAACGATTCGCGGCGCTGGAAGCGGAACGACGGATGACGACGGAATCGCGGCGAGGCGCGGACGTCGGGCCGGGTCTCGCGCCGTCGGCGGTCGCGGCGAGTCTGGGGGCGTTTCTGTTTGGGTATCACACGGCGGCGTGCAACGCGCCGCTGAGCGCGCTGGCGCGAGATTTAGGATTCGCGGACGATGACTACGTGAAAGGCGCGGTGGTGTCGGCGTTGGTGATCGGAGGCGCGATCGGAGGGCTCACCGTGGGTGGGCTGAGCGATAAATACGGGCGGAAGTGGGCGTTGACGGCGACGAGCGCGCCGCTCGCGCTGGGGACGATGCTGAGCGGGATGGCGCCGAACGCGGTGACGATGATCGCGGGGAGGTTCATATGCGGACTAGGCGTGGGAGCGAGCTCGCAAATTGTGCCGCTGTATCTCAGTGAAATCGCGCCGCCGGCGTTGCGGGGGACGCTGAACGGATTTCGAAGGTTGGCGTACGTCTTCGGTTGTTTGGCGGCGTTTCAACTCGCGGCGCCGCTCAAGGAGACTGGAGGGGAGGGTTGGTGGCGACCGATTTTCTACGATGCGGCGATACCGGCGCTCATGCTAGCCGTGGGCGCGGCGTTCGTGGCGCAAGAGACTCCGGTTTGGCTGCTGACGCAGAGCGATGAAAAGGCGGCGGAGAAATCTCGCCGTTCGCTAGCGATTTTGCAGAACATTCGCGGCCGCGCCGCGGTGACTTGGCAAAATTCTTTAAGAAGCGCGTTTAGCAGCTCGCGTTCGTTAGACGACGACGCTAGTGCGTCGACGTCAATCGACGCGGAAGTTAGCGCGTCCTCAGCGGCGGAGAAACCTGCGAAATCAAAATTGTCTCGCTCGAGACGCAAGGAACAAAAATTATCGACGTGGTCGGAGCTGATTTCAGACGACAAAAATCGTTTACCACTTTCGCTTGGCCTATCGCTGTGCGCGCTGGCTGCATTCTCGGGATCAAACACAGTCATATTCTACGCATCCACTGTGTTCACGAGCGTGGGAATAAATAATCCAGGAATTTTGACTTGGGCAGTGGGCGTGCCGAACGTCGTCGGTGGCTTTGTCGCGCTGGCTCTGTCAGACAAAATGGGTCGTCGACCTCTTCTCCTCACTTCATTCGGAGGCATGAGTGCGTGCTTGGGCATTTTGTCTCTCGCCGCGTATCTCACCCCTGCGAACGAGCTAAGCTCGTTTTGCGCCAACCCAGAGCTTGGCGTGCTCGTGGGAAAACTGAGCCAACCAATCGACGACGGATTGTTCTCGTATCCCACGATGGCGAGCGCTCAGATTTGTGCGGATTTTGCCGCACTGTCGCCCGCGAGTGCGGGACCGGCACAACCCGAAGCAGCAGTCGCGCTCGTCACAATCCCATTGTACGTTTTATTCTTCTCTCTCGGCGCAGGTCCGATTCCGTGGCTCTTGTACAATGAAGTATTCCCCACCCGCATTCGCGCTCGAGCCGTTTCGGCGTGCACCGCTCTGAACTATGTATCAAACTCAATCGTCGGTGCAACCTTTCTGCCGATGGTTGGCGCGTACGGATTGAGTGGATCATACGGTTTCTATACTCTGCTGTGCGCTAGCGGATACGTTTTTGTCGATCGTTTCATCCCCGAGACGAAAGGTTTGCGCTTGGAAGATGTCGAGTCGACGTTGAAGAGACACGCGCGCAAAAGATCGACGTCGCGCTCAAAGTCCATCGATGAATAGCTTGGTCATGAATAGCTTTGATGATTCTTGTAATCTTTATTTGTATTATAACGGGATTAAGTGTTCTTGATTAAGTGCACGTCAGCGGCGTGCGCCGCCGACGCACTTTGATATTCCATAATTTTGGCGAAAGCGTTACACGCTCGTGCCATAGGTGGGAAGCGCGGCAGGCGGCCCCAGCAACGATTCCTCACTCTCATCGTTGAACTTATCTCGCGTTACGTTTACGTCTTTACCACGAGCGTCACCGTCTAGTCGACGATTGAGGTACCCGTGTATTACGAGCGCGGACGCGCATGCACCGACGACAAACGCAGCCAATACGGTTTTGATGTCGAATCCGCGGTGAAATGATGTCGTAGATCGGGACTCGGATGCACCCAATGATGCGTCAGCTTGATCGCGGTGGTACGATGTGGAATTTCGGATTTTCTCGACGTCACCTTCCGCACCGCCAAGATCTGCTGCTGCTGCTGCTTCGGCGAGACTGCAGTGCACGTCGGCGAGAAAATCTGCATCGCCGGCGGCGTTGCCGGCTACATCTCTGATACCACCCACCGTGACTTTGTAGCGTCCTGCCTCTGATCGTGGAAACTCTACAGCCCAGTGACCCTGACTGACAGAATTGAAGCACTTGATGTTGAAACTTGTCAGTTCCTCGGGAGTGACGACGTTCCACCAGTATCGAACGCCAGTGCCGCCGCACAGCGAGTTAACTTTTCTGACTGAGACTGTCATCGCTGAACAGTCAATTGGCTCATAAAACGTGATACCGTAGAATCGTTCGTCAGAGCTAGTGCGCTCTCGCTCCATGGGCTTAACAGTATCCACCGATAATGAAAGAATCTGGTCAGATACGTACTCGTGCACGCTGTCAAGTGCAAGCGACGGACCTCCGAAGCAAAAGTTTTTCACTCGAACTTCATATAAGCCATCCTTGAAGCCACTCAGGAGTTTTTCGTATTGATTGTTCACGAACCACTCGAATCTGCAACCATCTAGTCGAGAACTATCGCACAACATATTTTTCTTTTTGCTTTGCTCAGTGGAATCCTCTGCTTTTGCGGTGATCCATTCACCAGCGCCTTGCGTGCGATACTGCAGTCGTACGAGAGATAGTCGATCGTTTATCAGCTGGCTCTGATCTGGTAGTGCATTAGACGTTGGCCACAAATTTTCTGCGTCGGGATTGAAGACAGTGACCGTGAGCGAGTCGCCTGGCTGCGAAACTGCAGTAAAAGCGTGTCGAGTCATAGTCGTGGCGTCAAAAGCCACAGGTGGGCAATTTGCCTCCCACGACATGACGTCGAGACTTATCTTGGAATTGATCGGATATCTATACATGCCTCCATGTGTCTGCATGTGCGCTTCGCAGAAACTCAAGAGCTCAATCTGCGCGTACTGAATCTTTCGTTCGACACCGGGACTTACAGAAAGATAGAGGGACGTCTCCTTGACCCGTTGCTTTCCGTCCCTGTTATCGCCAAAGACGATCATTTCCAAGGCGTCACCGAGATCGATGAGCTCATGGTTCAAACCGACTCCGAATTCGGCGTTTCGGAACTCAGCACCAACTGGCGGCGCAAGTTGCATTGCCGCAGCCGCAGCAAGAGCAGTGTCAAGTGCACTTCCTCCAGAATTTGCTCTACTTGCCGCCGCAACCGTCACTCGTTGAACCACTGCTGAGGCCCCTGCCCGCCCGTGCATTTGGGCGGTTTGATTAATTATCCTGGATATACTCGTTGCGGTAGCGTTGACGTCGTCAAGCTCGGAGAACATGTTTTTGTGCATCTCTTGTAGCGCTAAATCCAAGCCATCCTTGAGTCGCACTCCGACTCTCACATCATCTCTATAAGGTGACTCGTTGACGATTTTGAGCGCAAATATCGCTTGCTGACCTGGGTTGAGACCGAGCGTGTGACTGAATTCAGTTACGAGACGAATACCCGAATGCCGGTAAACAGTCTCCTCTTCACCCGGGCACGCGCTTCTTCCACCCATGGTCATGAAAACCGGCGTGCCATACCTTACGTCGGTACCGACGGAGACGACGAATTTGTCAGCTACATCAGCATCTGCCAAGTAGTAGTGCGTTGCGACTTTTCCAGTCTTTGTCCACGCCAATACTCGTTCGGTGGAAAATTCTCTACTTTGCGTAGCGGCCAGACTGCCCTTGAGGTAAACGATATTGTGAACCTTGATTTCGCCTCCCAATGAATTTCGAGACTCTCCAGAAAACTCATACGCAATGTGGTAAACGTTGCTGTCGAGGACTTCTTCGGACTCGAACGAGAATTGAAGTGCGTGACCTCCTCCGCTGAACGTAAGTAAAATGGGTTGCTCGCCAGAGTCACCTCCCCTATTTACCATGCCTGTCATCGCTTCAGCCCCTGTAAACGAAGCACTTACTCGAGTTGCGTCTGTCGCGGGGAAATCGTTCCCTTCGCCGACAAAGTCGCTGTTTGGCCCACCTATGAGAGGAGATGTGCTGCGCAACTCGCCTTGGCTCCTACAACGCTTACCCGCACACGATTTTAAGGACTGTCGCGCCCATTCAGCCGCTATAGCGTTGACCCCTGTGCTGTACACCGGGTTCGCGTCGTCAACTTGAGTAAAGATGTCATGGAGATTCGCCCGGTGTGCTTCTTCCTTTGAGTAACCAATCGTTAGCGGCTCAACATCGCCTTCAATAAATCCAGCGAGACGTCCTAAATTGACGTACGGCAACATGAGTGTCGGGAAAGGTAACATGCCGAAGTCCAGTAACGACATGAGCGTAAATTTCGACCATTCGTTCGCCAAGTCTGTTGCAAGCGATAGCTCGGATTCATCAAGATGATCATTGTACACGGTCTCCGCTGCACTGAGTTCTTGTCCAATCAGCGAGTTGTTCGACAACAAAGGAGCTTTTATCGCTTCAACCTGCGAGTAGTCCTTCTCATACTCGTTCGGAGATCCAGCTTTTGGCGTAAGATAGACGCGTGGAGCCGACCATTCTAGCGTGCGTTTCCAGGCGTTGATTCTTGACGACAGCTCATGTGCCCAACCGGCTTGCATCTCCACAGTGGTGCAGTGCTCAGCATCTACACAGTCGTAAACTAGACCCGAGCTATCCTTCGTAATACCACCTGACTGCGTCACAAGGTGCAACATTCTCAAGTTTGGCATGACCACATTCTCGATGGTGTGCACGCTAAACAGATATGACGTCGGCTTACGCGGCAGCCACGTAATTCCGACGTCTACGTAAAGGCATGGTAAATCATGAGTCCCGAGGCCTATATCGCCTCGAAGATCCAAAATATCTGACAACTTATACACAAGCTCGACACCACCACCAAGAATCACGTCACCAGCTCTTCCGGGAAAACTTGGGTCTTCGCTCGAAGTTATGACGCGGTCTGTTGTCGATGTCATTTCCCACGCGTTCAAACGCGTGCCTGTCACTTTGAACTCGGGGCCAGTCTCTTCGTGTGTTGGCATGAGTTCACCTTCGATACCGAGGGCATCAACTTCAAACCCAGCTTCAACGACCCAACCCGCGTGAAATGAACCTTTCAATCCAACTTCAAAGTAGAAACCGAGACCCGCTTCCCAGTCGCCTCCAGCACCCATCGCGCGCGTGTCGGTGATTTCGAACTCAATTTTAATGTCAGTTCCCGTTGCAATTTCAGCGTGTGATGAATCTCCCGGAGGATCGTGCACGACGGAATACACGAGACCATCCAGGGGAACAGTCGCCCAGAATTGATCGTCACTGTCACCCATGCCCCCACGGAGCTTTGAGCCGAGTACAATGAGTTCACGCTGCATGGTCACAGTTGTCGCGAAAAAATTGTCGTCCCGGCGCACTGATGCTGACAACATACGTCGATGGTTTCCTGAGAGTCGTGGTTGACCAGCGACGAGCGACATGTGTCGTTTAAGCTCTGTTGAATCATGTTCCGCAGGCCAGATAAGGTATCCATCTTGGTCTAGTTTAACGTCAAAATCGCACTGTGGGCCGCCATTACCGTAGCGGTGGCAAGGTGACGAAGTTCTGTCGCCAACGTCTTCGCGAATTTGAATGGTTGTCGACCCGCTGCCATCCACTTTTGTAGGCAGATTCAGGAAGCACCGCGTTAGCGTGTCCCCGCTCTTATGTAGCTCGAAAACCTTCATAGCGACACGTTTCGTGTTCCCGATGCTCAAGAGTGGTGACTCTGATGCGCCGATGAAGTGTTTAGACATGATCCCGCCGACGGGCTCGCTAGAATTGTAGCAGACGGCGTTTGCGTCATGAATTCTCGGTACATCGACGATCTGTACGCAAATGAACCCGTGGTATTTGTAACGGAGACTCTGCCAATCTGGATGATCTCGCATCAGTGCAAGGCGCTCAAGTGTATTTCTTCTTCTGAAAAAATGCAACATATCGCCTGGACCCTCGTTGGCACAGCCGTCGACCCAATTTTCATGGTTGATGAGGTCTGTCACGCCATCTATTCTAGAACCTTCATAAAGCATGATAGAGTAGTCCATCGCAGCAAAAGGCCACACACGAGCGTTATCTGGTTCTACGAAATCTTTGGGTAACCCGTGCGTGTTTGTCATCCATCCAGAAATCTGAGCAGAAGACACCAGAATCGGAGCGTGACAGCCGTTAACTGGTGTGATTTTGAAAACTGCGTCGGGGTATCGCGAGTCACATTCGCCCTGATACAAACCCAAATCGATGTTTGACTTTGTCACATCCGTGAAAAAGATGAAGTTACCATCCCCAGCTTGCCTTATGGTGACGGATGCCGGTGCATCATCGCACGATATAACAGTCTGCGCGCCGACAATTGTTGTACCCGTGTAGCAAATCTCATGTTTTGGAAACCTCGCATGGAAGACGTATGATTTGCCGCGCGTTACCGCGAATTCAAACCATCCGGTTTCGTCTGTAAAGTATTCTTCTTCTTCAGATTCTGGAGCGCCAATTTCAGAGACGATGATTTTTGCTTCAAACATTCCGCATCGAGCCGAGCCGCCAACCCACTCTCGTGGGAACACGACGGCTCCCTTGATGATGGCCGTTGTGTCATCTTGAAATCCATTTTCGAGCGAGCGCTTGTGTTGCGCCGCCAATAATTTCGTTTCAATAACAGCCGTATCTGCAAGCTGTTTGTCATGCTTTTCAGCGTTACTATTATGCGAATCCTTGTCGAACTTGTGCACAATGTCTGGGTACCTTCGCGTGGCAAACACCTCCAAGTTGAGGCGATCAGCGTACAATCGCGATTGAAGATCTGTTTCATCGGCTTCCGATTCATATCTTGCCTCCGAAAAAACATCAACTTTGAGGGAATGCTCTCCAGCTACGGCAAGGACGATAGGTATCGCCGTTGAATGATTCTCATCACCTAGGACGTGAATTGGTTGGTGCAACCTCGCACCACAGTGCGACGCGGTACTGCCGAAGAAGTCACCATCCGTCGTGATCTCGTTGTAGAAATCCAGCCAACCTGTCGCATTCGTAGGGACTGCCGAACGTTTCTTCCGAAGTAACAGTGGATTTACGCAATTATCTTCGGAAGTTGTCTTCGTCGTGAAATCGTACATGTACTTCACGTCTCGCGCGGGGTAAACCAAAACCGGCTCAACCTTGACAAGTCCGACGGACATTCGACGCGCGACGAACTCGAACTCTTCTTGACTCAAAACACCATCGCTGTCCCAGTCCATCTCCGACCATATTTGGTTTGTAATGATCGCTTGGCCCTTGACAGGGAAATTGAGAATCCTCTCGATTAAAGTCTGAAACTCCTCGCGAGTGACGTCGCCAGATCCGTCAAGATCGACGTCGTCCATTTCGTGCGTCGGCGGTGGCGGCGGCGGTGACGGTGG